>ERZ1047985.1618-NODE-1618-length-15207-cov-5.413147_pt1 | contig 15207 bp, 16 predicted proteins | sample MGYA00383097_ERZ1047985 | MGnify/ENA primary metagenome ERZ1047985 (study PRJEB29581, sample SAMEA5548367) | metagenome | biome: marine; feature: coastal; material: water | depth 50 m | study: Short-term variability in the microbial, nano- and picoplankton...
GAACGCCGTTTGGCAGAGGCAAAACAAACTGCAACAAGACTTTGGCACTAAATTTATTTACAGCTCAATTCAACGTCACTTTAATTGGGTTTCACTTCTAAAACTGCATTTCTATATTGCATTAATTTATATATACTGAGTTCCTTTATTATAAAATAAATCAATTTTTTGTTGTAAATTACTGATTATCTGTTCTTAAATAACAAAAATTGGATTTTTTATGGAAAATCGAGGGCAACTAGCTTTTACGTTCAAGCAATTGGGTCAAGTTATGATTGTTGGCCTTTTTTTCGGATGCTTGGTTGCAGTGGTCGCGCATATTTTTGTTGAAGGGGTGCAGTATTTTTCCTCCCAAAGAACCGCGGTGGCACCAATCGAAGCTTTTGGTTTGAAACTTCATTATGGGCAACTGTTCACGCTAACCATAGCTGCCGCTGCAATTTATGTCCTTAAGCGAACTTTTGGCATTGGTCGCTGGCATGGACCGGCAGATAGTATTTATGCAGCGCATAGAACCGATAATGAACTGGATGTTAAAACGGGTTTAAGCTCTACATTGGTTGCATTTTTATCTGCGTCCGGCGGGGCTTCAGTCGGCCAGTATGGGCCGCTTGTTCATTTTGGAGCTGTCATTGGAAGTGGTCTCAAACGAATATTGAAAAGCAATATGAGCACGGATGTTTTTATTGGTTGTGGTGTTGCTGCAGCGATTGCCGCTGGATTTAATGCCCCCATCGCAGGGGTTGTATTTGCCCATGAGGCTGTGATTAGGCATTTTTCGCTGCGCGCAATTGCTCCAATTGCGATTGCATCTTGCTCGGCTGCTGGATTAACTGAATTGCTATGGGGGGGGACAACTCTCTTTGAGGTTGGGGCGTTTGAGGGCGAGTTATCGACCTTATTGCCCTTTGCTCTCGTCATGGGGCCATTTTTTGGGTTGGTGGCTGTTTTGCTTATGCAAAGCGTACGCAATGCTACAAAATTTGTGGGGTCGCTTGGCTTTAGCCCTCTGGTTGGTTTGACGTTGGCGGTCCTGATTACATCTGCAGGCGGTGCATTTTTCCCCGAAGCGCTTGGTCTCGGCGGTGATACAGTGCGCGGAGCGATCGGCTTAGAATTTACGTTTGCATTTCTTGTTGCGGTGTTGCTGGTGAAGATCATTCTGACCACTGTATGTCTTAGTTTAGGTCTGTTTGGGGGTATTTTTTCGCCTTCATTGGTTATTGGGGCCAGCGCAGGAGCGATCGCTCTTGGTTTATGTAATATGGTCGGCTTGGATCCGGTTGGCTCGGTTGGGATTGTTATTTGCGGAATGGCAGCTGTTTCATCAGCGGTCATCGGAGCACCAATTGCCGGTGTGATGGTGGTGTTGGAATTGACCGGGTCCTATGAGTATGCGCTTCTTGCAATGGTGAGTATTGTAACTGCAGTTTTGACTTCTCATCACCTCTTTGGGCACTCATTCTTTGATCGCCAGTTGTCTGATCGCGGCATAGATATATCCAGTGGTCGCACTGGTTTAGAGATGATGGATCGCAGCATAATTGGTATTGTACATGATGATTATGCCCGCTTATCGTCTGAAAATTCTGCCGAGAGCGGGATTAATACAATCCTGAGCGCGGGAATGAGCGAAGCCTACATCCTTGAGGAAAACAACAGTTTTATTGGCAAAGTAACGCTTCAAAAACTCCTCTTGGCTGAGCCTAAAACAAAGATCACGAGCTTACTTGAACAGGATCCGATTTCCATTAAATCAGACGCGTCTTTGCAGCAAGCCATGGAAATTGCAGTTGAATTTGTTGGTGAAAGTATTCCCATTATTGATCGCGAAACAAATGAGATGCTTGGGATTGTCACCGAAGGTGATCTATTCAAAGATTACCTGCAGCTGCAGAACAAGATTGTTGACCTTGAAAGGCGATAGTTGATTTATTCTTTTAACTCGTCGCCGTAAACGCCCCACAAAGTGCTTTTGGGCAACCATCCTTTATAGCCCCCGGCGCGTAATTGGCACCAATCAATCGTACATTTTTCTAGGTTTGCAATGGCGGTTTTTTCAAAACGGGCCACAACCAGACTGTCGGTGTTTGGCTGTGAAAACATGGGCTGCATATCTTGAAGCACAATAGCGCTTCGAACCCCTGAAAGTAGGGAATAATGCACCCAACCGCCGGCGCCATCAATATCTCGAACACGGCGCCAGTTCCCATATTCAGCATAGATTTCCAAAGGCATATGTTTGCGCTTAAAAACCCAATCAATCCGATGAGAAAGCGATGGCCCGCGGCGCGCATTGGCTTCGGTGGCTTTCAGCGATACAAATCTGGGCATGGGAAGATTGGTGATAGGTCCTTTTTCTTGGGCGCAAAGCGACCCTGCAAAAATACTTAGCACACATAGGATTAAGCCTAAACGTTTCATCGGGGCCTGCTGAAAAATCACACATGTTTTGTCTAGGGGTTCTTGTGCCCAGATGCAACTTGCGTCAGTTTAAACTTAACGCAGAAACTTAATTTAGGGGGGCGATATGTCCAGCGATCAAATAAGCGTAGCGGTTACCCGTCGATTGCCAGATGTCGTGGAAGCCCGGTTAAAAGAGCTTTTTGATGTTAAACTGCGCGACAATGACGAACCTATGACGCGCCTAGAACTTGCAGAAATTGTTAAATCTGTTGACGTTTTAGTGCCTACTGTAACCGACCGGATTGATGCGGCGTTGCTGGCACAGGCGGGTCCTCGGCTTAAGCTGCTGGCGAACTTTGGTGCGGGGATCGATCATATTGATATTGACACGGCACGGCAACGCGGGGTTTTGGTCTCGAATACACCGGGTGTGTTGACCGACGATACGGCTGATATGGCTATGGCATTGATGCTAAGTGTCACAAGAAGAATTCCTGAAGGCCTAGCGGTCATGCAGTCCGGAGATTGGACAGGGTGGGCACCGAATGCACTTTTGGGCGGACGGCTCGGAGGTCGCCGCCTTGGTATTTTGGGAATGGGGCGCATTGGTCAAGCCGTTGCGCGCCGGGCTGCCGTTTTTGGCATGCAGATACACTACCATAATCGCAAACGCCTAAGATCAGAGATTGAAGAGGAACTAGACGCGACCTATTGGGAAAGCCTTGACCAGATGGTTGCCCGTATGGATGTGATTTCAATCAATTGCCCGCACACCCCATCGACGTTCCATTTGATGAATGCACGGCGGTTAAAGTTGATGAAACCGACAGGGGTGATAATCAATACGTCCCGCGGTGAGGTGATTGACGAAAATGCACTGACTAGAATGTTGCGCGCTGGTGAATTGGCCGGAGCAGGTTTGGATGTCTATGAACATGGTACAGACATTAACCCCCGTTTAAGGAAGCTCAGCAATGTTGTTCTTTTACCGCATATGGGTTCTGCGACGATCGAGGGGCGCATTGAAATGGGTGAAAAGGTACTGATTAATATCAAAACTTTTGCTGACGGGCATCGCCCGCCTGATCAGGTTGTCCCAGGTGTGCTTTAGGCTTGCGGGTTGTCGCCGGGCCTTTAAAACCCGGCGATCCTTTAAACTGCCGATGCTATAGATCGCGAAATAGTTTAGACCAAATGTTGGCCGCCATTGGCAGTAATGGTGGAGCCATTGATAAAGGCTGCATCATCTGAGGCCAAAAACACCACGCAGCGCGCGATTTCCTCTGGTTCGCCCAAACGGCCCGTTGGGATTTGCGCAACAATACCATCGCGCACTTTTTCCGGCACAGCCATGACCATATCAGTGGCTATATATCCCGGGCAGACGGCGTTGGCTGTGATGCCATACCGGGCGCCTTCCTGCGCGAGTGATTTGGTAATACCAAGATCGCCGGCCTTTGATGCGGCATAGTTGACCTGAGCAAACTGACCTTTTTGGCCATTGATCGAGCTGATGGTGATAATGCGGCCAAATTTACGTTCGCGCATACCGGGCCAGATCGGGTGGGTCATATTAAAAACGCCAGTAAGATTTGTGTCGATCACTTGTGACCATTGCTCTTTGGTCATTTTATGAAACGGGGCATCGCGGGTGATCCCTGCGTTATTGACCAGAATGTCAACCGGGCCAATTTCTGCTTCGACTTTTGATATGCCTGCGGCGCATTCATCATACTCTGCAACGTTCCACTTGAACGTTTTAATACCTGTTTGCTCGGTAAAGGCGGCAGCCGCCGCATCATTCCCGGCATAGGTCGCTGCGACCTGATATCCTGCGTTGCTCAGAGCAACTGAAATAGCGGCGCCAATGCCGCGTGATCCGCCTGTAACCAGCGCTGTTCTAGACATAAAGGGTCTCCTTACAATTTAATTGCCTTGGTAATGCTATTACGTTTTATGTATTAGTTTAGCAATATTATTTCGTAAACAAATTTCTGCACTGCAGCAATTTTTGATTAAAAAAAGGGGGAAGCGCCCCCTTTTATTGTTTTAAATCAGAGCCTTTCGAGGCACATCGCAACGCCCATCCCGCCACCGATACAAAGTGTCGCAAGGCCTTTCTTTGCATCCCTGCGCTTCATTTCAAACACCAAAGTGTTCAAAATACGCGCGCCAGAGGCTCCGATTGGATGGCCAATAGCAATCGCACCGCCGTTGACGTTGACGATTGCCGGATCCCATCCCATGTCTTTATTGACCGCGCAGGCCTGCGCAGCAAAGGCTTCGTTGGCTTCGACCAAATCCAGATCAGACACCGACCAACCGGCTTTTTCCAATGCTTTGCGGCTGGCATAGACCGGTCCAACGCCCATAATCGCTGGGTCAAGCCCAACACTGGCATAAGAGGCGATGCGCGCCAAAGGTTCGATCCCGCGTTTTTCTGCTTCATCCGCGCTCATCAGCAATGCGCCAGCAGCGCCATCGTTGATGCCGGATGCATTGGCCGCTGTCACGCTTCCATCTTTAACAAATGCAGGTCGCAGTTTTTGCATGTTTTCGATGGTCGCTCCGTGGCGGATATATTCATCCTGATCCACTACGATATCGCCTTTTCGGGTTTTAACGGTGAAGGGTGTGATTTCATCCGCAAACCTACCGGCTTTCTGCGCCGCTTCTGCTTTATTTTGCGAACTGACGGCAAACTCATCCTGCATATCGCGGCTAATCTGCCACTTCTGCGCAACATTCTCTGCGGTCTGACCCATGTGATAGCCGTTAAAAGCATCCCACAAACCGTCCTTAATCATGCAGTCAATATACTTAAGATCGCCCATTTTATGGCCGGCTCTCAGATGCGCAACATGCGGTGAAAGTGACATGTTTTCCTGACCGCCTGCGGCTACAATATCTGCATCGCCCAGCTGAATGTGCTGTGCGGCCAAAGCAACAGCCCGCAAACCAGAGCCACAAACCTGATTAATGCCCCAAGCTGAACTTTCGATGGGCAAACCGGCGTTTACATGCGCTTGGCGTGCCGGGTTTTGTCCCTGACCTGCGCTCAGCACCTGGCCGAGAATGGTTTCAGATACATCCGATTTTTCAATGCCCGCGCGCTCAACCAGCGCTTCTAAAACCGTTGTGCCCAAATCATGGGCGGGCGTGTTGGCAAAGGATCCGGTAAAACTGCCCACTGGGGTGCGGGCGGCTGAGGCAATTACTACATTTGTCATTTTTGCAATCTCCGACAGAAAAAAGCGCAGAAAAAATCTGCTTCTTCGGCTCTTTAATAACCGAGATGCTGCAACGCGGCAACTCCCAAGCTATCCCAGCAAGAATTAGGCAATTTTTTTTGATTTCTGCCGATTTTTTTGAACCCAAGGAGGGTGAACAGTCGGCACCCCAAAATAATACCCTTGTTGGCAATCAACCCCCGTGCTGCACAGCCACTCACTGGCTTCAGCGGTTTCAACAGCTTCTGCAATGGCAAACATATCAAAATGTTCTGCAATAGAAATAAGGGCTTGGGTCAAAACCTGATTATCTGCATTGAATTCAATATCCCGCATAAATTGACCATCGATTTTCAGTATATCAAATTGGAAATCACGCAGATATCGAAATGAAGTTGCCCCGGACCCAAAATCATCAAGCGCAAAGCGAATGCCCCGCCTGTTCATATCGCGCATAAAATTCATAACCAACTCAGGCACAAGCATGGCAGAGCTTTCAGTAATTTCTAAAATCAGCCTTGCCCCAAGAGTAGAATCATATCGAAGCGCTTTTCCAAGGATTTCCAGCCAACGGCCATAACCGATAGATCGCGCCGACATATTAATGGACAACTGTAGTTGCGGTTGCGCCGCGAGCGTGCGCAGCCCTATTTCCAGAGCTTTACAATCGATAAGCCGACCGGTTTCAAGTTCTTCGACCTTGTGGATGAACTCACCAGCCGGAATAATGCGCCCGGTTGGGTCGGGTATGCGGATCAAGCCTTCATAAAAAACAATGGTATGAGGTTTTGAACTGGTAACAATGGGTTGAAACGCCAGCATTGCTTCATCATGCCTCAACGCCGCATCCACCATTGAAACACTGGTTTTATCACGTTGGGCCACAGCGTGATCTAGCGGGCTTTCTTCATGCGCCAAAACATCAAATTGGTTGCGGGCTTCCATTTTCCCCTCCATCATCAATTTGGTCAGACTGCCGAAAATAGAATAACAAAGCCCTAATGGATCGAAAATGAGCGCAAAATGATCACTGAGCAAAATCGCTGTGGCTGGGCCGGACAGGACCCGCTTTATATCGCCTATCACGATAAAGAGTGGGGTGTTCCCGAATACAGCAGCCGCGCGCTTTGGGAAAAACTAATCCTAGAGGGCTTTCAGGCCGGTCTAAGCTGGATTACCATATTGAAAAAGCGCGATAATTTTCGCAAGGCTTTCGCCGGCTTTGATCCAAATGTGATCGCAGATTGGGGCGGAGAGCAGGTCGAAAACCTGTTGCAGGACAGTGGCATTATTCGCCATCGGGGTAAAATCGAGGCGACCATAGGCAATGCCAAAGCCTGGCAAAAAATCGAACATGCGCAGGGCTTTGATCACTTTCTTTGGCGCTATGTAGACCATAAGCCGATTATAAACACATGGGCCAGCCTGTCCGAGGTTCCGGCGCAAACCCCTTTGTCACAACAGATTTCCCGCGATTTAAAGACCGCCGGCTTTAAGTTCTGCGGCCCGACAATCGTCTATGCTTTTTTGCAGGCTGCAGGTCTAATCAATGACCATCTGGTGACTTGTCCGGCCCATGGTCTGCGGCGTTGAAAGCGGCAAAATGGGCTGTCTGTTTTACGTCAGTATCGCGGCAGTTTTGCGCAGGCGCGCTAATCGGGCCATAAATCCTTCAAATCAGCGCAATTGTTCGCCCCACAAAGCATTGACTCCCCCCCTTACCAGTGTATAAGCGCGGCTTCATTGGTGTTGGTGGCTCCCGCAAGGGATCGCCTGTCAGGAGCAATCCAGAGGACAACGCCCTTCAAAGTGGCCCCGAGGGGACATAACACATAAAGAAGGAGATCAGCCGTGACCAAACGCACGTCTGCCAAGTACAAAATCGATCGCCGGATGGGCGAAAACATCTGGGGCCGTCCCAAATCACCCGTTAACCGCCGCGAATATGGCCCCGGCCAGCATGGCCAGCGCCGCAAGGCAAAACTGTCTGACTTTGGTCTGCAGCTGCGTGCCAAGCAAAAGCTTAAAGGTTATTACGGTGATCTGACTGAAAAACAATTCCGCCGCATCTATTCAGAAGCCGAGCGTATCCGTGGTGATACCGGCGAAAACCTGATTGGTTTGCTCGAGCGCCGTCTGGATGCGGTTGTCTACCGCGCCAAATTCGTTGCCACCATGTTTGCAGCGCGTCAGTTCGTCAACCATGGCCATGTCACTGTGAACGGCAAGCGGGTCAACATCCCGTCTTACCGCGTCAAAGAGGGCGATGTGATCGAAGTGCGCGAAAAATCAAAGCAGATCGTTGTCGTGCTTGAGGCCGTACAACTGGCCGAGCGTGATGTTCCTGATTACATTAATGCAGACCATTCAAAAATGGCAGCAACATTTGTCCGCACACCAGGACTTGGCGACGTGCCTTATCCGGTGATGATGGAACCCAATCTCGTCATCGAATATTACGCCCAGAACTAAAAGAAGTTCACCGCAAAAAATAGGGGCCGTGACGGGAAACCGCCACGGCCTTTTTCGTTTCCCTCTGGTCATGGCCCCCCACCGCCGCTAAGAAGAAACCCAAGTTGGAGTTATGCAAATGGATAAGATCAAGCCACAACCCGGGATCGACCAAATCGAGCTCTACCAAGGCGGCGCTGCGCATGTCGACGGGGTGCGCAATGTTGTCAAGCTTAGCTCAAACGAAAACCCCAACGGACCGAGCGAGGCCGCAATAGATGCGTTTCGCAAAATTTCTCATGAATTACACCTGTATCCATCCAGTGATCACAGCAGCCTGCGGCAGGCGATTGGCGAACAATTTAAGCTAAAGGCGGATAACATCATCTGCGGCGCAGGCAGCGATGAAATTATTAATATGATTTGCCAAGCCTATGCTGGACCGGGTGATGAAGTCATTCACACCGAGCATGGTTTTGCCATGTACCGCATATCCGCGCTTGCGGCTGGTGCAACCCCTGTTGAAGTGAAAGAGCGCAATCGCATCACCGATGTTGACGCCATTTTGGCCGCTTGCACGGACCGTACAAGGCTTGTCTTTATCGCCAACCCCAATAATCCCACCGGCACCATGATTGATGAGGGGCAAATCACCCGTTTGGCGGAGGGTTTACCAAAGCACGTGCTCTTGGTGCTTGATGGAGCCTATGCCGAATATATTGAAGGCTTTGACGGTGGCGCCAGCTTGGTCGAAAACCGCACAAATGTTATCATGACACGCACATTTTCCAAGCTCTACGGTCTTGGCGGATTGCGGGTTGGCTGGGGGTATGGGCCGCGGGCGGTGATTGATACTTTAAACCGGGTGCGCGGGCCATTTAATGTCTCTTCTGCTGCGCTTGCCGCGGCCGAGGCCGCGGTGACAGATCAAGACTATGCCGATAAATGCAGACGCGACAACAATCGGTTGCGTGACTGGCTTTCGATTGCTTTGGCCGAGCATGGCGTGCCGTCTGATCCATCCCTGACCAATTTCATTCTGGCGCGATTTGCTTCCCAATCGCAAGCTGAAGCCTGTGATGATTATCTTAAATCCCAAGGGCTGCTTGTGCGCCGAGTTGCCGGTTACAACCTTGCCGACTGTCTGCGCATCTCAGTAGGCGATGAAAGCGCGTGCCGCCGTGTGGCGCATGCGGTTGGCCAATTCAAGGCGGGTTTAAAATGAACAAAGTTTATGACCGTGTCGCGCTCATTGGGCTTGGACTTATTGCGTCTTCGATGTTTTGGGCGATCAAGCGCGCTGGGCTTGCCGGCGAAGTGACGGGGTATGCAAGGTCGCAAGAAACCCGCGATACTGCGCGCCGTATCGGGCTGTGCGATCGGGTCTGCGACAGCGCCCGCGAGGCCACTGAAGGCGCCGATTTGGTGGTGCTTTGTGTGCCCGTAGGCGCGATGGGTGAGGTGGCCGCCGATCTGGCTCCGGCTTTAAAACCCGGCGCAACCGTGAGTGATGTTGGCTCGGTCAAACGCGCGGTGATTGATGCTGTTGCGCCGCATATTCCGGCAGGTGTCCATTTCATCCCAGCGCATCCGCTTGCCGGGACCGAACATTCCGGGCCGGAAAGTGGATTTGAAAGCCTGTTTGACAACCGCTGGTGCCTTCTGGTGCCCGATAAGGGCGCCGATGAACAGGCCATCGCGGCTTTGCAGAAGCTGTGGCAGGGCATGGGCTCAAACGTGGACCGTATGGACCCTGATCACCATGATCTTGTGCTCGCTGTGACCAGCCACGCACCGCACTTAATTGCCTATACAATGGTCGGTGTGGCGGATGATTTAAGCCGGGTGACTGATAGCGAAGTGATCCAATACTCGGCTGCCGGATTTCGGGATTTTACCCGTATCGCCGCCTCGGACCCGACCATGTGGCGGGATGTATTTTTGGCCAACAAAGACGCAACGCTTGAAATTCTTGGCCGCTTTACCGAAGAGCTGTTCGCGCTGCAGCGGGCGATCCGGCGCGGTGACGGCGCACATCTGCACGACTATTTCACCCGCACCCGGCAAATTCGCCGCGGCATTATCGAAGCGGGTCAGGATACAGATGCGCCGGACTTCGGGCGTGGTCAAACCCCTAAGGACTAACAGGCAGCGACGCTTTGTGACGCAACGTTTGGCGGTTCTGGTTCTGAAATAATAATTCTTTAAGGCACTGTAATTAAATGGTTTTATAATTATATTTTGATCCATGAAGGCGCTTAATGGATCATTTTCAAGTTTACTTTACAGGGATTTATACGTTTTCTGATTGCGGCGGCTTTGAACGCGATGACCGGCCAGTATTCAATCAGGCGCTGGTTTCAACATCTGAAGGTCACGTGTCGCAAATTTAATTTTGGGGTAAATATGTCGGCTTACGGTGAAAATGAAGACCAGGGAAAATCTTGGAATGAAAAGACGGGTCGCTCATGGGCCGAACATGACCAAGAGATGAATTCAAGGTTGCAGAATATTTCGGATATTTTATTTGCCGAGATTGACGAAAAGTCGCTTAGCAATGCTCTTGATATCGGCTGCGGGGCGGGCGCAACCACTTTGCGCATGGCGCAGAAGCTCTCTGGTCGCGGTGCGGTGACCGGAATAGATATCTCTGACGCGCTGCTGACATTGGCGCGTGAAAAAGCCAGCGCGGTGGATAATATGACATTTACATGGGCTGATGCCCAATCCCATCGGTTTGAGCCTGCGGGTTTTGATGGGGCGTTTTCACGATTTGGAGTAATGTTCTTTGCCGATCCGGACAAAGCCTTTGCCAATCTGCGTTCAGCTTTGGTGCCCGGATCAAAGCTGGTGTTTGTGTGCTGGGCGCCGCTGCAGGACAATCCGTTTTTCCTTGAACCGATGGAAGTGGTTCGCAAACATACCGGCGCTGCAATAAAAATGCCGGGCATCGTGCCGGGGCCATTGGCGTTTAGCGACCGTGATTATCTATCGGGCATTTTACGCAGAGCCGGCTATCGGACGGCTGATATCACAACCCATAAAACCACATTGGACACCCATCAAAACCCGCAAGAAGATGCTGCATTATTGATGAAAATCGGCGCCGGGGCACGGATGCTATCCGAGAGCGAGCCAAGCAAAGCGCAGGTGCAAAGCGTGCGCGATGACTTTGTGCTTTTGTCTGCTGCCAAAAGGCACGGTGACATCACCCGCTATCCTGCAACCATCCATCTGGTCACCGCTGTTGCCTAACAGCATTTTAAATAAGGTATGAGATTTTCATGAGTAAATATATTGATGCCGCCGCCCCGTTTATGACAGCGAAAGAAGCCCAAACCCTCACCGGGTATGAGCAGATTAAAGGCATTTTGACGGGACGGTTTGCGCCGCCGCCAATCGCTTCAGTGATGAAGTATAAAATGCATGCAGTTGATGAAGGGCGCGTGGTGTTTCGCGGCACGCCGGATGCTTCGGTGCTTAACCCGATGGGCAGCGTGCATGGCGGCTGGTATGGAACCCTGCTTGATAGTGCGATGGCCTGCGCTGTCTCTACGCGGGTGCCAAAAGGGTTTTTCGCGACCACGCTTGAATATAAGGTCAATATCATCCGTCCTATCGCGGTTGGCACCAGCGTGGAAGCCATAGGAGAAACCGATCATATTGGTCGGACTACCGGTGTTGCAACAGGGAAAATTATCGGAGTAGAGGACGGGCGGCTTTATGCGACCGGTTCAACCACCTGCATTGTGATTAAGCTTGAACCACCAAAAGCAGAATAAACAGACAGGCCCGTTATCGATCAAGGCCCTACCACACTTGGCCGCGTGCAATGACCGGTTGTGTTTTGACTGGCTTTTGCTGCCGGGTAAAGACCACATGATCGACCAGATTGCTGACCACACAGGCATGGTTCGGGATGACATGTACCTGTTGGCCGACTTTTAAACCTGTTGGGTTGTCCGAGATGATGCAGCCGTGTTCTTCTGAGAGCTTTTCAATGGTTAAATCGGGATGGCCCACCACAAGGCCATAGCCTGATAACCCCGAAAGATCAGAGGTTAGGCTTTTTGAACCCGCATCAATAACGGCACGGTTGGGCGTAGGGGTGGACACAACCGTGGCCAAAATGGTCAGCGCGCAATCCTTGATCTCACAAGTGCCCCGCATGATCAGCGAGCGGTCGTTATAAATATAGGTGCCAATGCGGTATTCTGTGCCTACGGGGATTTGATCCGCTCTCCACATATCCGGCGATCCGCCAATCGACACCACATCCACCACCAGCCCGCTGGCTTCGATCAGGGATTTGGCAGCTTTAAGAAAGCTGTTGATATGATCGGCATGGCCGATGGGTGGATAGGTCATCAAACCGCCAAACCGTATCCCGGGCAGGCGGTCGATGGCCTGCGCCAATTCAAGCGCTTCATCAGCGCTTATTACTCCGCAGCGCAAGGCGCCTGTATCGCATTCCACCAGCACGGTGAGCGGCGTTTGCGCATCCTGAAATGTTTCCGATAGCCCTTTAATGCAGGTGATATTATCGGCCACCACCGACAGCCGGACTTTTTGCGCAAGCTGGCGCAAGCGGCGCAGTTTGCTTTTTCCCAGAACATTATAGGTGAGCAAGATATCATCTATGCCGCCCTCTGATATCATTGCTTCGGCTTCTGTGATTTTCTGGCAGGTGATACCGGCGGCCCCAGCGGCCAGTTGTTGTTTGGCCAGTTCGGGAATTTTATGTGTTTTCACATGTGGTCGCAGGTGCAGACCCAGTTTGTCACAATAGGCTTGGAACTTGGTTATATTCGCGTCGACAATATCAAGATCGATCACCACTGATGGTGTATCTATGTCCAAATCATCCATCGCTGTTCCCCCCCGGCTCCAAAGCGCAATGTTTTAGTTAGAAAAACGCCTGCAGGCCGGTTTGCGCCCGACCCAAGATCAACGCGTGCACATCATGCGTGCCCTCATATGTGTTGACCGTTTCCAAATTCATCATATGGCGGATCACCTGAAACTCTTCGCTAATGCCGTTACCGCCGTGCATATCGCGGGCCATCCGCGCGATATCCAAAGCCTTGCCGCAGTTGTTGCGTTTGATCAGGGAAATCATTTCTGGCGCGGCTGAGGCGTCGTCCATCAGGCGCCCTACACGCAGTGCCGATTGCAGGCCAAGCGTAATTTCGGTTTGCATATCGGCCAGCTTTTTCTGAAACAGCTGGGTTTGCGCCAGTGGCTTGCCAAACTGTTTGCGGTCTAGCCCGTATTGCCGCGCGCCCATCCAGCAAAACTCGGCCGCGCCCATCACCCCCCAGGCAATGCCATAGCGGGCACGGTTCAAACAGCCGAACGGGCCTTTTAGGCCTTCGACATTGGGCAGCAGCGCGTCTTCGCCGACCTCGACATTGTCCAAAACAATCTCTCCCGTGGTCGAGGCCCGCAGCGACAGCTTGCCCTTGATCTTTGGGGCACTGAGACCCTTAGTGCCTTTTTCCAGAACAAAGCCGCGGATTTTTCCGTCATGGGCGTCTGATTTGGCCCAGACCACGAATACATCTGCAAATGGTGAATTGGAAATCCACATTTTCGAGCCGTTCAGAACATAGCCGCCCTGTACTTTTTCGGCCCGGGTTTTCATGCCGGCAGGGTCCGATCCGGCATCTGGTTCGGTCAGGCCAAAGCAGCCGATCCATTCGCCTGCGGCAAGTTTGGGTAGATATTTTTGCCGCTGTTCTTCGGTGCCATAAGCATAAATCGGGTACATCACCAAAGAGGACTGCACCGACATCATTGACCGGTAGCCCGAATCCACACGTTCGATTTCGCGCGCCACCAAGCCGTAAGCAACATAGCCTGCGCCGATGCCGCCATACTCTTCAGGAATGGTCGAGCCTAACAGCCCCATTTCACCCATTTCGGCAAAGATGCCCGGCTCTGCTTTTTCCTCACGGTAGGCTTCGATCACCCTCGGCTGTAGTTTTTCCTGAGCATAGGCGCGCGCGCTGTCACGGATCATTCTTTCATCGTCTTCAAGCTGTGCATCAAGCAGCAGCGGATCTTCCCAATTAAAGGATGACAAATTTGGCGCGTCTTTGGCTTTCAACATTTTGGGAAATCCTTCTTGGGTATGATCAATCTAATTTTGCTCGCCAAATGGCTCAGGTTTAATAGCTTATGTTTGGTGCTGCGGAATTCTTGCGGTACAAAATTAAGAATAGCAACCTGTTCCTTTTGGCTCTGCCGCTTCTAGTGGCTGGATTTCCAGAGGGTACATCGGCTGCCACCTGAAATTCAAGCGCAACTAGACTTTGTGCTTATCGAGCCTCTGTCCAGCCAATGATCTTTTGATAGCGGGTCAAATGCCGTTTCATGGCATCCCGCGCCGCAGGGGCATCTTTATTTTTAATTTTTTGCAAAATACGTTCATGATCAAGGATGGACAGCTCTGCATATTGTTCGATTTGTACAAGGCTTTCAACCGACTCTGTTAGCGGTGACCGCATTGATCCCCAAAGCTGTTTGACCAAAATCGCGCTTGTATTGTTCTGAGCAGCTCGGGCAACCGAAAAATGAAAGCGGCCATCAGGATCATTGTTTAAATCGTCATGGCGAAACCGGCCGCTTCGAAAATCTTGCCAGCCCCACTCAATGGCTGCTTGGATGTCATTGATTTGCTCGGGGCTCGCGCGCTCTGCGGCCCGGCCAGCAAGTTCGATCTCAAGCATCATTCGAACTTCGAGCGTTTCTTGCGGTGTTCCGCTAATTTCCAGCACTTGGTTCAGAAATGCCCCGCTTTGCGGTTGTTCAACAATATAAATTCCCGAACCACTTCGAATTTTCAAAATTCCGCGCAACTCAAGCGCCAAAAGGGCTTCGCGAACTGTGGTTCTTGATACCGACAGCATATCTGCAAGCTTGCGCTCGGTCGGAAGCCGATCTGCGCCGGAAAACTCGCCAGCTGAAATACGGGTTGCAAGATCGGCAGCCACTTTTTGGTAGAGACGATCGTTTTGGCTCGATTTCATGGCGTCCTAACTATATTTCAAACTTGAGGAAGTCAAAACCGCTGACCGGTTTGTGTATTAAACAGTGATATATTGCGCAGATCCAAATA
>ERZ1047985.1621-NODE-1621-length-15194-cov-5.752758_pt1 | contig 15194 bp, 11 predicted proteins | sample MGYA00383097_ERZ1047985 | MGnify/ENA primary metagenome ERZ1047985 (study PRJEB29581, sample SAMEA5548367) | metagenome | biome: marine; feature: coastal; material: water | depth 50 m | study: Short-term variability in the microbial, nano- and picoplankton...
CCGCGCTTTGGGAATCCCCTTTCGATTCAGATCAAACGCAAAATGCTTTAGAGCGTGATCTAATTTCCGGAGCATTAGAGGTGACAGATTTAGAGACCGCGTGGAATGACCGATTTGCAACAGATTTCGGGTATAGCGTCGATAAAGCCTCAAATGGTGTTCTGCAAGATGTTCATTGGTCCGAAGGGCTCTTTGGTTATTTTCCAACATACTCATTAGGTAATGTTTATGCGGGATGCCTTTATAAGGCGCTGAGGAAAGATGTCGGCGATCTTGATGCAGAGTTAAATTCCGGAAATCTAGGCCCAGCTGTCTCGTGGCTGCAACAACGCCTTCAAAGGCACGGCGGACGTTTTTCTGCCTCGGATCTTATCTCATCGGCCAGTGGAAACGCCGTTTCGGTCGACCCGTTACTGGACTATTTGAAAGATAAATTTTCTGACCTTTATGGCCTAGCGGCCATGTGATTGGCCTGATCTATTCGAGGCGGTTTATCCATAAGACTGCTTTCAATCCAATCCCTTGCCAGCTTTAATACAGGATCTTTCTTTCGGGTATAATGATAAGACGCCCAAATTTCATTCTGATTTTTTCCAGCAGGTTCAAAAAGCATCAGATCAGGCTTACTGTCGGCAAAGCTACAAGGTAAATAGGCCAAAAGCGGCATTGTACGAATAAGCTGATGCGCGTTTAATAAGTTAGAGACAGTTAACCGTGGGCTCTGGTTAAGGGGCGCAATCCCATCTTCTAATTTTAAGTGTGGGCCAGTTTCGCTATCAACGTTTATCCACCCCTGTAGATTATTATTAAACCGCGCTGCATGATAGAACCCGCATCTTAGTTGACCAATTCTAAATCTGAAAATGCGACCTTCTTCGGGCTTTGAAAAAGATAAAATAAGGTCGGTTTCGCCAAATGCCAGACTTGCATGGGTAGACGCTAACTTCATTTTCATCTGGGGATAGGTGGTTAGAAGTTGATCCGCTTCTGGGAGCAGACAGGCCTCAATGATAAATTGCGGCGCGGTAATATGCAGCTTGTAATTGTCTTCTAGAATAGAAGCGTTTATCTCTGCAGCATGAAGTCGCTCTTCAATGCGGCGCGCTACAGCGGAAAGTTCTTGCCCCAGAGTTGTTGCCATCCACTGGCAATTTTGGCGAGTAAACAAAGGCTGGCCGGCTTCTTCAGTTAATCTTTCGATGCGGCGTGAAACCGTTGCAGTGTTGGTCCCAAGTGCTTTGGCTGCAGCAGTCATTGTCCGAAATTCATCAAGGGCTAAACAATATTTAAGATCATCCCAGTTTTGCATAATATCCCTTTAACTAAAAAATACACTATTCGAATGTTCTGCTTAAATGTTTTTGGCGGATGAAGTTTAAAACACCGCATTTAAATAAAACGCACAGACACTGTATTGCGATTTTGCATACAGCTTTAAGTAAAGTATATATCTAATAGGGATATTTTTAAGGGAAAAAGGTATACCCCCAATAATGGTAGTATAAGGCAGCCATGATTTTGATATCTCTCCCGGTGAAACGATTTCACTCGTCTTCTGTGGCCTCACCTTCTTGTTCTGCTATCCATGCAACAGAAACCACCTCTTCGCCTTTGCCGGTGTTGAAAACTTTCACACCTCCAGCGCTGCGCGACCGGAAGGAAATACCTTCAACAGGTACGCGTATTGATTGGCCCTTAGATGTGGCCAGCATAATTTGATCTTCGATATCCACAGGAAAGCTGGCAACCAAATCACCGCCGCGCATGGCTTTGTCCATGGCCGCAACACCCATACCGCCTCGCCCGCGCACAGGATAATCATGGCTTGATGAAAGTTTACCAGAACCGCCTGTGGAAATAGTTAGGATTAAGTTCTCTTCTGCCGACATTTCTGCATAGCGTGCAGGGCTTATGGTTGCATATGCACTGCTGTCGTCTTCATCAGTGGTTTCATCCTCATCTGTCATACCAGCCACCGCCCGGCGCATTTTCAAATAGGCGGCACGTTCATCCGAAGTCGCAACGAAATGCCGTATAATCGACATAGATACCACACGGTCCTGGCCTGAAAGTCGAATACCCCTGACCCCAGTTGATTTTCTGCCTTTGAAAACTCTGACATCGGTTGTTGAAAATCGAATTGCACGGCCGGAATTTGTAACTAGCATGACATCGTCATCTTCATTTGCGATCCGAGCATTTACCAACTCTACATTTTCCGGCAAATCCATCGCAATTTTTCCATTTGCCCGCACATTGGTGAAATCTGAAAGAGCATTACGGCGAACATCACCGGCGGATGTGGCAAAAATAATCTGAAGATTTTCCCATTCGGCCTCAGGCGCATCAACTGGCATAATAGCCGCAATAGAGACGCCGGTTGGAATGGGAAGAATATTGACGACAGCTTTTCCTTTCGCTGTGCGGCCCCCGAGCGGCAGCCGCCATGTCTTGAGTTTATAGGCCATCCCATCGGTGGTGAAAAACAAAAGCTGTGTATGTGTGTTCGCAACGAAGAGAGTGGTTACTACGTCTTCGTCTTTTGTTTGCATTCCTGACAGCCCCTTGCCACCGCGCCGCTGGGCACGAAAATCCGCCAAAGGTGTACGTTTGATATAGCCTGCGGCTGTTACGGTCACCACCATATCTTCGCGCTCGATGAGATCTTCATCTTCCATATCGCCCGACCACTCGATAATTTCGGTGCGGCGCGGAACAGCAAATTTTTCTCGGACATCTGCGAGTTCATCTTTAATGATACTCATTATACGTTCTCGAGAACTTAGAATTTCGAGATAATCAATTATATTTTTTGCCAAGGTTTGAAGTTCATCAGTGACTTCTTGAACCCCTAGCTGGGTCAGTCTTTGCAAGCGCAGCTCAAGTATAGCTCGGGCCTGGGTTTCAGATAGGTTATACGAGCCATCGTCGTTAATTTTATGGGTGGGATCGTCTATCAGCTTAATATATTCAGCAATGTCTTGCGCCGGCCACCTGCGGGTCATCAGCTTTTCTCTTGCGTCGGCTGCATCGGCAGAGGAGCGAATGGTTGCGACCACTTCATCTACATTGGAAACGGCCACGGCCAATCCGCATAAGATATGGCTGCGTTCGCGGGCTTTGCGCAACTCAAATGCCACCCGGCGGGCCACGACATCTTCGCGGAAATCAATAAAGTTTGTTAGGAAAGAGCGAAGTGTTAGTTGCTCTGGACGGCCGCCGTTCAAGGCCAACATGTTGCAGCCAAAGGAAGTTTGCATCGGGGTGAAGCGGTAAAGTTGATTTAGAACCACTTCGGCTGTGGCATCACGCTTTAATTCGATCACAACCCGCACACCGTTGCGGTCACTTTCATCCTGCACATGCGATATGCCATCAATTTTCTTATCGCGGACTTGTTCCGCGATTTTTTCAATCATTGAAGCCTTATTCACCTGATAGGGAATTTCATCAATGATGATCGCATATCTGTCTTTTCGCAGCTCTTCGATGCGCGTCTTTGATCGGATAATGACGCTGCCACGCCCTTCTAAATAGGCTTTACGCGCGCCAGAGCGGCCCAACATGAGGGCTCCGGTCGGAAAATCTGGCCCGGGGACATATTGGATCAAATCTTCGCTGCTTAAGTCAGGATCTTCGATCAAGGCAAGTGTTGCTGTGACCACTTCGCCCAAGTTATGCGGAGGTATGTTCGTCGCCATTCCAACAGCGATACCGCCCGCCCCGTTGACAAGCATATTGGGGAACCGAGAGGGCAAAACAGTGGGCTCGCGGTCTTTGCCGTCATAATTGTCCTGAAAATCAACCGTGTCTTTGTCTATATCCGCAAGAAGATAGGCCGACGGTTTATCCATGCGCACTTCTGTATAGCGCATCGCGGCCGGGTTATCCCCATCCATCGAGCCAAAGTTGCCTTGACCATCCAGCAATGGCAGAGACATGGAAAACTCTTGTGCCATCCGCACAAGCGCGTCGTAAATCGCGCCGTCCCCATGGGGGTGGTACTTACCCATGACATCGCCAACAGGCCGGGCTGACTTACGATAGGGTTTATCGTGGCTATTGCCGGTTTCATGCATCGCATATAAAATTCGGCGGTGCACAGGCTTTAGACCATCACGTAAATCAGGGATGGCGCGGCTCACGATCACGCTCATGGCATAATCAAGATATGAGCTTTTCATCTCATCTGTGATCGATACAGACGGGCCGGAAAAAGCGCTGCTTGTTTCAGGCTGTTCGTCGTCTGTCGGCGGCAATTCAGGCGTATCAGTCACGGGGTGCGCTCATCTCTATATTGGTCTATATTTTGTTACTTTCTTTATAACAGACCATGTATCTTGGGCGCAATGGTAGAGGCAGGAGAAACCTGTTTATTATGCTGTTATTTTAGCAAGAGCAATCTAGGGTATAATGCGTGTGTATTTGGTGCCCTCAAGCGTTGCGCCAATTTTTAATCCTGATTGGCCAAATATTACCGCAATAACCGGCGATAAAGCCGTTGTGGTTTCCGCTCGGAAGTTTTCACCGCGATCTCTGAATGCGTATTCTATATCGCCCGTAACGGCCCAGCCTTGGGAATAGCGAAAGCTCTGAAGCGCATCTTCTGTGATAAAGAACAGCACATGGGCATATTGTTGGGCGCCAACTTGCCAGCCAAATCCGGCCGAGGCCGTAGAATAATAATCAACGCTTGTGTTGCCAATGCGCAGCGCGCCGCGGCCATAAGAGCCGCCAAAGCCAAAGCCAGCTTCTGTGACAAGCGGCATCACCAATATTCCGGATGACTTATCCGCAAGATTTTTGATATTTGGATGGTCCGAATAGAGTTGAGCCAGCGTTGCATCAACACGGGCGTCTATTTTAATCGCATCTTCGTTGATTATATCGGTGTTAAAATTATCAACATCACAGGCCGCTAAGCCAAAGTATGAACCAACGCATAACGCCGCAAATGCCCGGCGCGAAAAAAGTTTAGACATTGTATACCTGCTCGTATGACTGGGTTTTCCCAATTTATGAATAATTTATATGCGAGGATTGACCTGCTGTCACTATCATTGAGCCATTCCGTTAGTTTTTGGCAAGTTTACGCGCTACATCCAGCGCAAAATAGGTCAAAATACCGTCGCAGCCGGCCCGTTTGAAGGCCAAAAGGCTTTCCATAATGACTTTGTCCCCGTCGAGCCAACCATTTTGAATAGCAGCTTGTAACATCGCGTATTCACCAGAAACCTGATAGGCAAAAGTTGGCACGCCAAATTGTTCTTTTACACGGTGGCAAATGTCCAAATAGGGCATGCCGGGTTTGACCATCACCATATCGGCCCCTTCAGATAGGTCTCTGGCAACCAAACGCAACGCTTCTTGGCCGTTTGCCGGGTCCATTTGATAGGTGGCCTTGTCCCCTTTTAAAGCGCCGCTGGCGCCAACGGCATCGCGAAACGGGCCATAAAAGCCACTTGCGTATTTTGCCGTATAAGACAGCAAAACGACATTCGGAAAACCATGCTCTTCCAATGCCAAGCGGATTGCCCCGATCCGGCCATCCATCATATCCGATGGCCCGATGATGTCTGCTCCGGCCCCTGCTTGCGAAAGGGCCTGTTTGACCAAAGCATCCACTGTCAGGTCATTGACAACATCGCCGTCCACCACCAAGCCATCGTGGCCGTTGGAATTATAGGGGTCCAAAGCCACATCTGTCATCACGGCAATGTCTAGCCCTGCTGATTTAATCGCTCGAGTGGCGCGGTTAGAAAGGTTTTCGGGGTTCCAGGCTTCGGCGCAATCAGGTGTTTTTAATTGCGGATTGGTATAGGGGAACAAACAAATAGCTGGAATGCCAAGTCCGGCGGCCTCTTTAGCCGCCTCAACGACTTTGTCGACGCTGCGGCGCACAACACCCGGCATTGAGGCAACGGGCTGTTCAATGTTATCCCCCTCGCAGATGAAAACTGGCCAAATCAAATCACTTACAGATAGTGTATGCTCACGCGTCAAGGCGCGTGTTGCAGCGGATTGCCTAATGCGCCGAAGGCGGGTTTTTGGAAAAGGGGCGATTTTATCTGATGGCATTGGTGTCTCCATAATGCAGCTCTAAATGCCATGGATATATTCTTTGAACAAGTCTTTGAGTTCTACGAACAGCTTGCGTATTGAGTATTTCAGTTTAGATCGATGAAAGGAAGCGTCTATGCGAGTGAGAATGTGCTAATATTTGAGGTTCTAGAATTTACGTCTTTTTTCAGTTTTTGGTATTGGGTCTTGGTTATGCTCGTTTGGGGCATAAGCGCTCAGATCATTCTCAGTGTGCCCTTTCATACGCTGCAACAGGCTAAATTCCAATCCCAAGAGCAACAAAATGAATTGGTGATGTCGTTGCAACTGCATGCCCGACGCACTGTCGCGGCCTATACGCCTAACATGTCATTATTTTTATCAATTACGGGTGGGTTTTTATTCGGATTTTGCGGATTTATAGGATTTTATTTTAACAGTGAACCGCTTCAGGCGCTGCTTTTGTTGATGGTGCCATTAACACTTGTGGCATACTTGCGTTTACGGTTGGCGCGCAGTATCTGCGATGCTGTTCCAACCTTTGATGTGGTCTATAGAACCCTTTGGTGGCATCGATTTTGGACTATTTTAATTGCGGGGTTGAGCATATTTTTGATGGCTTTCTGGGGGCTCGCCTATAATATAAACAATCTTGTACTTGACCTTTTAAGATAGGGCAGGAAGCGCAGATAAGGACGGAATGAATAAACAGAATATAATTACAGTGGGCGGCGCACCCGAAGGCTATGATGCGCAGCTCATTTTGCAAGAAATGCGGCAAAGTTCTTTGCCTGTGATTCATATCGCACGAGATGATAAACGTTTGACGGCCTTGGTCGACGCTTTAAGGTTTTTTGCGCCTGATGTTCCGGTGGTTCAATTTCCAAGCTGGGACTGTATGCCCTATGATCGGGTATCTCCAAATGCAGATATTTCAGCGACCCGTATGGCAACCCTAGCAGGCTTGGTGCATGGAATGCCGGAGCAATTTGTGCTGCTGACAACGGCCAATGCTGCAATGCAAAGAGTACCGGCCCGCGCTGTGTTAAAATCCTCTAGCTTCATTGCCACTGTGGGCCATCAAATTAGTGACACAAATTTACGCCAGTTTCTATCGGTGATGGGCTATGTGCAAACATCCAAGGTGATGGAGGCTGGCGAATATGCGGTGCGCGGGGGAATCATTGATATTTTTGCGCCGGGCGACTTAGGTCCTATACGGCTTGATTTTTTTGGCAATGAACTGGATGGGGCAAGACGGTTTGACCCGATAACGCAGCGCACAACAGAGCAATTGACACAGATCGAACTTGCGCCGGTCTCAGAAGTCATTTTGGATGAAGCCGCAATCACCCGATTCCGGCAAAATTATCGAATTGAATTTGGAGCAGGTCGGTCTGATGATCCCTTATATGAAGCCGTCAGCGCGGGCCGGAAATATCAAGGAGTTGAGCACTGGCTGCCATTTTTTCATGAACATCTTGAAACTCTGTTTGATTATGTCCCCAAGGCAACAATCTGTTTTGATGATCAACTCTTGCCGGCTCGATCGGCGCGGTGGGACATAGTTGTCGACCAATTTGAAAACAGACAGCACGCCTTAGCGCAGGAAAGTCGGTTGGATACGGTTTATAAACCGATTGCTCCGGAGCTTTTGTATCTGAATGAGGACGGATGGGATGCAGCACTTAAAAGCCGCCGTATTTTGCAATTTAATCCCTTGCCGCAAAGCACCGGTTTGGGGGTGGTGGCCGCAGGTGGCCGCATAGGACGTAACTTTTCTCCGGAAAGACAAAGTGAAAATATTAATCTTTTTAGTGCCTTAGCAGATCACATTAAAAATAAAATGGCGCAAGGACCTGTGGTGATTGCAAGCTACTCTGAAGGCGCCCGAGAGCGCATTGGCGGGTTGCTTGAAGATCAAAACCTGCAAGGCGCCATACCTGTTAGCAACGGTAAAAGCCTCGGTGAGCGGGGGCTGTATTTGGCTGTTTGGGCGCTGGAGCACGGATTTGAAACCAACAATTTAACCGTGGTTTCAGAGCAAGACGTGCTAGGAGATCGGTTGATCCATCGGGCCAAAAAGCGACGGAAGGCGGAAAACTTCTTGACCGAAACCCAAAGTTTATCGGTTGGGGATTTGGTTGTTCATGTTGACCATGGTGTGGGACGTTATCGCGGATTAGAGGTGGTCACAGCTGCGGGTGCTGCGCATGAGTGTCTTTTGCTAGAATATGCAGAAAATGCGCGGCTTTATTTGCCCGTTGAAAATATTGAATTGCTGAGTAAATTTGGCCATGAAAATGGACTTTTGGACCGCCTTGGCGGGGGGGCGTGGCAAGCGAAAAAAGCGCGCCTTAAGCAAAGAATTCGCGATATGGCCGAGCGATTGATCAACGTTGCTGCCGAGCGTGCATTGCGAAAAGCACCAATTTTAGAGCCTCCAATGGGCATGTGGGATGCCTTTTGTGCACGTTTTCCTTACCAAGAAACCGATGACCAGTTGAGCGCAATCACCGAGGTCGTGTCTGATTTGACCTCTGGATTGCCGATGGACCGGCTGATTTGTGGCGATGTCGGGTTTGGCAAAACCGAAGTTGCCATGCGGGCTGCTTTTATTGCCGCGATGTCGGGCGTACAGGTTGCGATAATTTCACCCACAACATTGCTAACCCGCCAACATGCTAAAGGCTTCAAAGACCGTTTTCGGGGCTTTCCGCTTGAGGTTCGGCAACTTTCGCGATTTGTGGGGGTAAAAGAAGCTCAGGAAACGCGTGATAATCTTGCAGCGGGAACAGTGGATGTTGTGATTGGTACGCATGCGTTGCTGGCAAAAAATATTCATTTCAAGAATCTGGGGCTCTTAATTATTGATGAAGAGCAACATTTCGGTGTGCAGCATAAAGAGCGTCTGAAACAGATGCGTTCGGATATTCATGTGCTGACTTTAACCGCGACCCCAATCCCGCGCACGTTGCAGCTATCCCTTTCTGGGGTGCGGGATTTGTCAATCATCGGCACTCCGCCGGTAGATCGGTTGTCCATTCGCACCTATGTCAGCGAATTTGATGCCGTGACCATTCGTGAAGCATTGCTCAGAGAGCATTATCGGGGCGGGCAATCCTTTTATGTTGTTCCAAGGGTCAGTGATCTGCCTGAAATTGAAGAGTTTTTAAAAGACCAACTTCCCGAGCTTAGCTATGTTGTGGCCCATGGCCAGATGGCTGCAGGTCAGCTTGATGAGCGCATGAATGCTTTTTATGACGGCAAATATGATGTGCTTTTGGCCACCAGCATCGTCGAATCAGGGCTGGATATTCCAACCGCAAACACCATGGTGGTGCACCGGGCAGATATGTTTGGGTTGGCGCAACTCTATCAAATTAGGGGTCGGGTGGGGCGATCAAAAACCAGAGCGTATGCTTATTTGACTGTCCAACCAAGGGCTAAATTGACATCAACCGCGCAGAAGCGCCTGAGAGTTTTGGGTTCGCTTGACACGCTTGGTGCCGGATTTTCGATTGCCTCTCAGGATTTGGATATACGAGGGGCTGGCAATTTGCTGGGTGAAGAGCAGTCGGGGCAAATGCGCGAGGTCGGCTATGAGCTTTATCAATCCATGCTTGAAGAGGCGATAGCAAAAATTAAAGCCGGAGAATTAGAGGGTTTATCGCAAGCAGATGACCAATGGGCACCGCAAATTAATCTAGGTGTCTCTGTTTTAATTCCAGAGAGCTATGTGCCAGATCTGGATGAAAGGCTGGGCCTTTATCGGCGGTTGTCGAGTCTCAGCAAAAAAGTTGAATTGGAAGGCTTTGCTGCTGAACTCATTGACCGTTTTGGAAAATTACCTCGCGAGGTTAATACTTTGATGTTGGTGGTTCGAATAAAATCCATGTGCAAGCGAGCGGGTATTGCGAAGTTGGATGGTGGGCCAAAAGGTGCAATCATTCAATTCCATAATGATAAGTTTGCTTCGCCAAAAGGGTTGGTCGAGTTTCTAGAGGATCAGCGGGGATTGGCCAAAATCAAAGAAAACAAGCTGGTTGTCCGGAGGGATTGGAAAAGGGATTCGGACAAGATTAAGGGTGCATTCGCTGTTGCAAAGGATCTTGCCGAAAAAGTTATCCTGGAATCTAAGGCCAAAAAAATAGAATCTAGCCCCAATCACCCCAAGTAAGCGGTTTTCACAAATCCACTTGGCCCCCCAGCTTTAGCGTGTATTTTCTGTCAGACGTCTTTTTACATACCCCGTGACATGATCAATCATTGTGTCCATATGAGGGTCTTCAAAAAAATGTCCTGATCCTTCAAGCTGGGTATGCGTGATTGTAATTCCTTTTTGTTCATGCAGCTTATCAACCAAACCAACCGTATCTGCAGGAGGTGCAATGCGGTCTTCGGTGCCATTGATAATCAAGCCTGAGGAGGGGCAGGGTGCAAGAAAAGAGAAGTCATACATATTTGCCGGCGGTGAGGCAGAAATAAAACCTGTAATCTCAGGCCTGCGCATCAACAATTGCATGCCGATCCATGCCCCAAAGCTAAAACCCGCCACCCAACAATGTTTTGAGTTGTTATTCATCGATTGAAGATAATCCAGCGCAGATGCAGCGTCGCTTAACTCGCCCACGCCTTGATCGTATTCGCCTTGGCTGCGGCCCACGCCGCGGAAATTAAAACGCAGGACGGTGAAGCCCATGTTGTAGAAGGCATAATGAAGATTATAGACCACCTTATTGTTCATTGTTCCGCCGAATTGGGGGTGCGGATGTAGAACAATTGCGATGGGTGCATCGCGATCCTTTTGCGGATGGTAACGACCTTCTAGACGGCCCTCGGGGCCTGGAAAAATTACCTCGGGCATGGTCTTTGATCTCTCCTCGAAAGCCGTTTGCTTATTCTTGACAAAACCAGTCCCCTAATTTAGAACAATTCTAAACTTGGGCTGGATTGTTCAGCTCGTATGCAGATAAGCCTTGCTGGCCGTCAGGTCAATCAATTTGCAGGAAAGTAAAATGAAACTAAGCACAAAAGGGCGCTACGCGATGGTCGCCTTGACAGATATAGCTTTGCAGAGCGATCAAGGATTGGTCACACTTGGCGATATTTCGAAAAGACAAGATATATCCTTGGCATATCTTGAGCAATTGTTTGTTAAGTTGCGCAGAAAAGGCTTGGTTGATTCTGTTCGGGGGCCTAGTGGAGGCTACCGTTTGGCAAAATCAATGCATGAAATTCGGGTGATTGACGTGCTTTCAGCGGTGGATGAAACTGTGGATGCTTTATATAAGGGGGCAGGAGCATCTGGTGGATTATCTGGCAGCAAATCACAATCTTTAACCAACCGTCTTTGGGAAGGATTAAGCGCGCATGTTTATGTTTTTTTGCATCAAACACGCCTGTCCGATGTGATTGAAAATGATCTGATGCCGTGTCCTGCAATTCCGAATATTTTTGCCGTTGTCGATGAGTGATGGATCGGGCTTATCTTGACTATAATGCCAGCGCCGCGCTGAGACTTGAAGCACGGCAAGCGATGGTTCAGGCAATGGATTGCGTTGGCAATCCATCTTCTGTTCATGCGGAGGGGCGGGCGGCAAAGGCAATTGTCGAGCGAGCGCGTGAGCAGATCGCACAAGCCCTGGGGGCTCAAGGCGCCGATATTATTTTTACGTCTGGGGCGACTGAGGCGGCAGGCTTGGCTTTGAGAGGCCGCGCTTTTCACTGCGCTGATGTAGAGCATGAAGCGGTGCGTGCGTGGTGTGAGCCCACTCTCAATGTTAATAGACACGGGCAAATTTCTATTGCTGAGCCAGAAAAAAGTGCAGTGCAATTGGCCAATTCTGAAACTGGTGTTATTCAATCTTTGCCTGAGGGGGTCGCGGTTTGCGATATGACACAGGCCTTTGGCAAGCTGCCCGTTGCATTCAATTGGATTGGGGCGCAAATGGGGCTTATTTCAGCCCATAAAATTGGAGGGCCTAAAGGGGTCGGCGCTTTGGTGGTCAAACGTGGAACGGAACTCGCAGCTCAGATTAAGGGTGGAGGTCAAGAAATGGGGCGGCGTTCTGGCACCGAAAACCTAATCGGCATAGCTGGTTTTGGAGCCGCAGCAGAGGCGGCGATCCGGGATGTTGAGCAGGGAATTTGGGGCCATGTTGAAAAACTTAGAAACATTCTAGAAAATAGTATTGAACAAATGTCAGCTGCAACTATTTTTATAGGAAAATCACAACCTAGATTACCAAATACAAGCTGTATGGTGACCCAAGGCTGGAAAGGCGAAACGCAAGTGATGCAAATGGATTTGGCTGGGTTAGCTGTCTCTGCTGGATCGGCTTGCTCAAGTGGAAAAGTGAAAGAAAGCCGCGTTCTGCGGGCTATGGGTTTCGAACCAAGCAGTGCGGGATGTGCCCTGCGGGTGAGTTTGGGGCCTGATACCCAACAAAAGGATATAGACTGGTTGGTTGAGAGCTGGTCAAAACAATACAAGAAATGGAATGCTCGGGTTATGATAGCAGGCCAAAAACAGGAGACCTTAGATGGCAAATATGCATAAAATTGAGGTCAAAGATGGCGTTGATCAGAAAACTGTGGATGCAGTGCGCGAAGTCGGGCAGATTTATAAACACGGCTGGAATACAGATATTGAAATGGATTATGCCCCCAAGGGCGTAAACCCAGATATTGTAAAATTAATTTCAAAAAATAACGCTGAACCTGCGTGGATGACGGACTGGCGCCTGCAGGCTCTTGAACGCTGGGAGCGCATGAAAGAGCCAAAATGGGCAATGGTCAGTTATCCTGAAATAGATTTTCAGGATTTGTATTATTATGCCCGACCAAAATCGATGATTGAAAAGCCCAAATCTTTGGATGAGGTCGACCCCAAATTGCTGGCTACTTATGAAAAGCTTGGCATTCCGCTGAAAGAGCAAATGATTCTTGCCGGAGTAGAGGGCGCAGAAAATGCACCCGCAGAGGGCCGTAAAGTGGCTGTTGACGCTGTGTTTGACAGCGTTTCTGTTGGCACCACTTTTCAAGCCGAGCTCAAAAAAGCCGGTGTCATATTTTGTTCAATTTCAGAGGCGATTAACGAGCATCCGGAACTGGTGAAAAAATATTTAGGCACGGTTGTTCCAGTGTCGGACAATTATTTTGCCACACTCAATAGCGCTGTTTTTTCGGACGGATCATTTGTGTATATTCCACCGGGCGTACGCTGCCCTATGGAATTAAGCACCTATTTTAGGATCAATGCAGAAAATACAGGGCAGTTCGAGCGCACTTTGATTATTGCCGACAAAGGGTCTTATGTAAGTTACTTAGAAGGGTGCACCGCGCCAAAGCGTGATACTGCACAGCTTCATGCTGCAGTGGTCGAAATCATTGTCGAGGAAGACGCAGAAGTTAAATATTCCACAGTGCAAAATTGGTTCCCTGGGGATGAGAACGGCAATGGCGGTATTTATAACTTCGTCACAAAACGCGCAGATTGCCGCGGTGATCGCGCCAAAGTGATGTGGACTCAAGTAGAAACTGGCTCCGCGGTGACGTGGAAATATCCTTCATGTATTTTGCGCGGTAATGACTCGCAAGGTGAGTTTTATTCGATTGCAATCGCCAACAATCACCAACAGGCAGATACCGGAACAAAAATGGTGCATCTTGGGCAAAATACTAAGTCTCGCATTGTATCCAAAGGAATTTCTGCAGGGGTTGCTCAAAATACCTATCGCGGTTTGGTGTCCATGCACCCCAAGGCCAAGAACAGCCGCAATTACACCCAATGTGATAGCTTGCTCATTGGCGGTAATTGTGGCGCACATACTGTGCCCTACATCGAAGTAAGAAATAACTCTTCGCGGGCTGAGCACGAAGCAACAACTTCTAAAGTAGATGATGACCAATTATTTTACTGCCGTCAGCGCGGCATGGATGAAGAGGCTGCTGTGGCATTGGTCGTGAATGGGTTCTGCAAAGAAGTTTTGCAGGCGCTGCCAATGGAATTTGCCATGGAAGCGCAGCAGTTGGTGGCAATTTCACTTGAGGGCTCAGTCGGATAGGGAATACACGCTTGATTCTTTTGATTGAAATTAGATTTCAAGAAGAAAAACTCATGACGCAAAAAAAGATAATCCAAAATCCCTCAATAAATTATCTCACAAAGCAAAGGATGCGGTAAAATGATTATAACCACCACACCAAGTATCGACGGGAAAACAATTAAAGAATACCGCGGCGTCGTTGTCGGCGAAGCAATAATGGGCGCCAATGTTGTGCGTGATATTTTTGCGTCGATAACCGATATAATCGGGGGGCGCTCAGGCGCATATGAAACAAAATTGGCAGATGCGCGTGAGATAGCAATGCAAGAGTTAGAAGAAAACGCAAAAAGCAAAGGCGGGAACGCTGTTGTTGGAGTTGATTTGGATTATGAAGTGGTCGGGCAATCAATGCTGATGGTATCCGTAAGTGGAACGGCTGTTGTAATTTGATGCTGAGCGTAAGATAGAAGATCATAAAGACCCCGTAAAGGAAGCCGGAATGCTAGAAATAAAAAATTTGCACGTTTCTTTAGAAGAAGAAGACAAACAAATCCTCAAGGGGGTGGATCTTAGGGTAGAGGCAGGCAAAGTGCATGCAATCATGGGACCGAACGGTTCTGGCAAGTCGACCCTTTCGTACGTTCTAAGCGGTAAAGCTGGGTATCAGGTTACTGGTGGAAGTGCGACCCTTCTGGGTCAGGAAATTCTTGATCTTGAGCCTGAAGAGCGTGCCGCTGCAGGGCTTTTTCTGGCATTTCAGTATCCGGTTGAAATTCCAGGGGTCGGCAACATGACATTCTTGCGAACGGCGTTAAACGCTCAGCGCAAGATGCGCGGAGAAGAGGAAATGAGTGCGGCAGATTTCCTTCGCATTGTGCGCGAAAAGGCAAAGAGTTTGAAAATTGACGCGGATATGTTGAAGCGTCCTGTAAATGTAGGATTTTCTGGCGGTGAGAAAAAGCGAAATGAAATTCTTCAAATGGCTCTGCTTGAACCTAAAATGTGCATTTTGGATGAAACCGACAGCGGGTTAGATGTTGACGCAATGAAGTTAGTATCTCGGGGCGTGAATGCATTGCGTGA
>ERZ1047985.1632-NODE-1632-length-15153-cov-5.513710_pt1 | contig 15153 bp, 10 predicted proteins | sample MGYA00383097_ERZ1047985 | MGnify/ENA primary metagenome ERZ1047985 (study PRJEB29581, sample SAMEA5548367) | metagenome | biome: marine; feature: coastal; material: water | depth 50 m | study: Short-term variability in the microbial, nano- and picoplankton...
AATTGAAGATCTCAAGGGTCTTGGCGGGGAAAAGAATAAGCTTCGGCTCTCATTAGACGCGCTGCCCGGCGATGCCGGGGGGCCATTGCTCGATCGCAGTGGTGCGGTGGCGGGATTGCTTTTGGCAACCCGGCCGGGAACGCGCAGTTTACCGGGCAAAACCCATCATGCTTTAAAAGCAGAACCGCTCAAAGAGCTTTTGTTCAATGCCGGATTGATCGCAAATACCGGGCTGTCCTCGGAGCCATTATTGGACGTTCAAATCACCCGCGCGGCCAGGCCACTTGCCGCTTTGGTCAGTTGTTGGCCCCAATAAACCCGTCAATCCATATCAGGCGTTAGATGAATTAATGTGGGGCGGCCTGCGCAGAAAACGGCCTCTATTATATCAGGCAAATAGGCCAGCAAGCTGGGCTTGCAGGCGGCGCATCCATAGGCTTCCGCCAAGGTTGAGAAATTCGGGTTTAACGCCTGCACAGCCTGAGGCGCAATTTGCGCAGAGATCATACTATCTTCAATTTCCTGCAGCTTGGTGTTGTCCCATAGGATAATCGGAAGCGATAATCCGAGCTCAGCTGCAACGCCCAATTCCGGCAGGGAATATTGAAATCCGTAATCTCCGATAATCGCCGCCGTCGGCAAACCGGGGCGGCCAATCGCACCTCCAATAGCAGCGGGCAGCGCATATCCCAAAGTTCCAAATCCTGTCGGATGATGCCAATGGCCCGGTTTCGACATCGGCCAAATTTCTTTTGCAAGATAGGCAAATTGGGTCATATCCGAAAAGATCATTGCGTCTTGGGGCAGCGCAGCCTGCAGAGCCCGACAGATTGGTAGGATGCCTGGGCGTTCCAAATCTACTTGCCGTTGCCAGGCCCGACGCTGCGTCTGGATCTCTTGCGCGCGCCAAACCGTTTGCGCTTTATGCCCCTGCAGCTGTGATAAAAGCGCGGGCACGAATATCTCTGCCCGCATCGAAATTGCCAGCTCTGCTTGATGGCTGTCCGTCAACACCTCCGGGTCTAGGTCCACCCGAATTAAAGGGGCCTTATGGCCCAGCTTGGCACGCCAAAGGTCGCCTTCGGACAATTCGCTGCCGATCACCAAGACCAAATCCGCCGATCCAAGAACCGATTTCGCGCCGGAACGCGCCAGTAAAGATCCAAAATGAAGCGGATAAGCGCGATCAACCACCCCCCGCCCTGCGTAAGTGGTAAAGCTTGCAGCATCCAGCTGCTGCAATAACGGCATCACGGTAACCGCGCGCGCCCCCCCCCCTAAAATAACCAACGGCTTTTTCGCCAAGCGCAGCATCTCAGCAGCTTTTGCGATATCTCCCGCCACTGGCGCGGGGGCGCGGGGCAGCGGTTGCGCAGCCGGCGCGGCTTGCGCCGCCGCGGCCAAAGACGTGATCGGTATCTGAATATGCTTGGGGCGCGGCCGCTGTTGCGCAAATTCTGCAAAAGCCTGATCCATAAGGCGATAGACCTGCGCATCAGATTGCGCCAGTTCTGACCAATCGCAAACGGTTGCCGCGGCCGCAAGCTGATCTTTCATCTGATGCAATTGACCCTTGCGGGTTTCGATATCATCCAAACAGGACGAAAACACCAATAACGGCACGCTGTCCGAATAAGCTTGCCCCAAAGCCGTCATAATGTTGCACAGGCCAGGGCCGGTGATCACGAACGCAACGCCCGCGCGGCCCGTGGCCCGCGCATAGCCATCGGCCATAAACCCCGCCCCTTGTTCATGACGGGCCAGAATATGGCGCAGCCCGGCCTCTTCCAATCCGCGATATAATTCTTGGTTATGCACCCCCGGAATTCCAAAAACCACCTCGACACCCCGCGCCTTCAGGGCATAAGAAATTTGCGTACCAAGCGGCGCCATAGATCTTTGCGACATATTACGCTCTCCAAAATTTTAGGGTTAGCAGCGTGTAAACCGCCAATAGCTCCAACCGCCCGATAAGCATGGCGATCGATAAAATCCACTTTGATGCATCATTCAAACCCGCGAAATTTCCTGCGGGTCCGATTTGATCCCCGAGCCCAGGGCCAATATTTGCCAAAGCTGCGCTGGCCGCAGATAGCGACGTGATAAAATCGAGTCCCGTCAGGCCCAGAAGCGTTGCCACCACCGCCAAGGTTACCATAAACAGCATGAAAAAAGACATCACCGAGGTCAGCACATCTTCGTCAACTTTGCGGCCATCATAACGGGGTTGAAACACGCCGTTGGGCGATCGAATTCTGCGCAATTGGGTCGAGATAGATGCAAAGGCCAGTTGGTACCGAAAGATCTTGATGGAGCAGCTGGTGGAGCCAGCGCAACCTCCGATCAATCCAACAAGGAAAAACAGCGTGACCATAAATCCGCCCCATTGCATGTAATCCGCGCTTGTATATCCGGTGCCACTGATAATTGAGGTGATGTTGAACAGGGCTTTGCGCAGGGCTGTTGTCGCGAGCATATTGGTTTGCGACGTTAAAACGATCCAACTGGTCAGCGCAATCAGCCCCAAGCCGATCAAAAATCCGCGGATTTGCCGGTCTTGTAGCAAAGCGGTTTTTTGCCCATTGATCAGTTGAACATAGCGCACGAATGGCAGCGCCGCCAAAATCATAAAAACCACCGCCACGTATTCCGCCGCCCCTGAAAAAGCCGCAAATGAACGATCATAATTTGAAAATCCACCCGTAGCGACGGTGGTCATCGCATGCACAGTGGCATCAAAGGCCGACAACCCAACTGCAAAATACGCCAAAGTGCAGGCCATCGTAATCGCAATATAGATGATCGAAATCTGTATCGAGATGGTTGTGGCCCGTGGCAAGATCTTGCCCAAAGTATCAAAGGCCTCGGCTTTAAAAATTTGCATGCCACCAACGCGCAGTTCAGGCAGAAACACCATGGCCACAACGATGATCCCGATACCGCCCAACCATTGCAAAATACCCCGCCAAAGCAGCAGACCTTTGGGCAAATCTTCCAATCCGGTAAACACCGTAGATCCGGTTGTTGTAAGCCCCGACATGGCCTCAAAGAACGCATCAACATAGCGGGCCTCGGTGGCCCCAAAGACAAAGGGCAGCGCGCCAAATAAAGGCAAAGCGACCCACACGCCCGTGGTTAACAAAAAGGTTTGCTGGATGCTAAGCCCTTGCTTAACCCCCGTTGAACAGCCCATAGCAAGCAAGCTGCCAAACAGGGCTGTCAGAATGCCACTATACATGAAAACAGGCCATTGGCCGCGGCCCTCGGCAATATCAACCAAGAGCGGGAACACCATTGAGGCGCCCAGAATGCCAAGAAGCATTCCAATCACATAGCCGACGGGTCGAAAATCGATCATAGCGCTGACGGTTGGACAATCAGGCCAATTCTGTCAAGAGCGGAAACGAAATTACGCTTATCCGCTATGAATTAAACTCGCGAGCATTTTAGGATCAAGCGAGGTTTGCGCGAAAGTACTGCCTTCGGTCAGTATAGACACCGCGTCATGACTGTGCAGGCTTTCTTGGTGGCTGGCGATCACCCTGAAATCCCCAATGCGCCCATCCGCTTTCAGGCCAGCGCAAAACAAACGCGCCGCATCTTCAACAAAAATCGGGTTGGCGGCATTCAATTCGGCAAAAGCTTGTTCATCCTCGCGCTTCACCATGACCTGAGTTTCCGTGGGCACCGCTTTACGACATAGATCGATAATATCTTCGAACCATAAGCAGTCTTCGCCGTTCAGCACCACAGAGAGACGTACCACCGAGCGTTGCGAATGCGGTGTCGCCAATTGGTTGCGTTCTTTTCGAGCATGTTCGCTCAATTCCAGTGAGCAAGGGCATGTTGAGCTATACACATAATCCAAATGCAAAATCTTATTGCGCACGCCACCCTGATCAACCAATTCCAACGCGATATCGTAATACTGATAGCCCTGCAGTCCCGAGCGCAAACTGTCCATTTTCATCGGGTAAGACAGACGCATCTGGATGCGCGCGTCAAAGCTTTCTAAATCGCTTTTGTAATCATCAAGCGCATGCTCCATCACATCAAAACTAAAACTTTTCTCAGCATGGCGGTAAAAACTGCGCATGATCCGTGACATGTTGATGCCCTTTTTATCGGCATCAAGGCTGACTGTACCGGTGACCGATGTCTGCAAGGTCTGGTCTGAGCCATTGCGGGTTTGGTAACAAATCGGCAGCCGGAAATTTGAAATCCCAACATGCTGGATCTGCTGCTTCGCGCCGCGGATCAGCGCTGTGGGCCCGTTTTGCAAATCGGGCATACTATCGCGATAAGCTTCATTGACCGTAAAATCAGAATTATAACTTGCGGAAAACTCAGGATATTGCTGAGGCAGTATCTGCGCAAGCAAGTCTGCATCCAGCGACGCAATTTCGGTTTCATCCGCGTGACCTACCCAGTTACGCAATATATCTAACGCCTCTTCAACGGCGTTTTGATCAGGCTGTGTGTTCACGTTCCGGGTATGAATATTCATGCTATGCCCTTTTTGCATAAGATCGCGTTATAGATTGAAACCAAACAAGACCTTTATTTCATCATATTCGATACGGGTGACCCACCTCGCTGGATCACTTTTGTCACTTTAACTTTACACATTACACGCGGCTTGAGCAGCTGCCAAGGCCTGTCGCAGATCATCAATCAAATCCTCACTATCTTCCAAACCAATGCTGATCCGAATTAACCCAGCGCTGATACCTAAGTGCTGTTTCTGCTCATCCGGTAGGCGATGATGCGTCGTCGTGGCAGGATGCGTCGCGATCGATTTTGCATCTCCCAGATTATTTGAAATCAAAATAATTTGCAGCGCGTTCAAAAAAGCAAACGCCGCTCTCTGGCCACCTTTTAATTCAACCGAGATCAGCGTGCCACCTGTGCCAAGTTGCGCTTGCGCCAACTCATATTGTGCATGCGCAGGATGCCCCGGATAGATCAATTGCGTTAAGGCTGAATGCTCCGATAGATCTTGGGCAATCAAGGCCGCCGTTTCAGCTTGCGCCCGCACCCGCAATTCAATTGTTTCCAAACCTTTTAACATAACCCAAGCCGTGAACGGGCTCATCGCGCCGCCCGTATGCTTCATATAGGGCTCTATCGTACCCGAAATGAAATTAGCATCTGATAAAATCACGCCGCCAAGCATGCGCCCCTGCCCATCAATATGCTTGGTGGCTGAATAAATAACCACATCGGCCCCCTGCTCCAAAGCCCGCGAAAAAACCGGCGTTGAAAACACATTATCCACCATCACCAACGCGCCGTTCGCATGCGCGATTTGCGCAACCTTTGACAGATCAATCACTTCCAAAGTCGGGTTTGAAATAGTCTCAAAAAACACCAATCTCGTATCCGCGCGCACCGCCTGCGCCCATTGCTTTAAATCGGTTCCATCAACAAAAGTGACCTCAACACCATTTTGTGGTAGGATTTCTTCCAAAATATATAGGCAAGAGCCGAAAAGCGCGCGCGCCGCCACAACATGATCGCCCGCCTTCACCGTGGCCAGCAGCGCCCCACTGACCGCCGCCATACCAGAGGCGGTGGCAAAGGCTGCCTCGGCCCCTTCCAACAAAGCCACACGCTCTTGAAACATTGCCACAGTCGGGTTGCCATACCGCGCATAAATAAAATGACCCTCATCATCGCCATCAAAGCGTTCTTGAGCTTGCTCGGCGCTGTCATAAACATAGCTTTGGGTTAAAAAAACCGCTTCGCTGACCTCGTTAAACTGGCTGCGCCGATGGCCCGCATGCACCATTTTGGTGCGGCTTTTCAAACTCTTTTTCATTATAATCTCCTGCCACATGCGCGGCGTCAAAATCCCCGTCAAACGCAGCCAAGCGAAAGGGGGGCTTTCTCCTGACCTTTTAGCGGAATATGTTTTACGTGGCCCGCAATCTGGACTCAAATCACCACTTGCCCGTGGGTACCCCAGCGCTCTATTTGGGTCAAGCATCAGAACCGAATTTGGCAAGCTTTGCTAGGCTTGCCTGCGCGTATGCAGCCATGCCCGGCCTGAAACGCCAAATGGGGATGTTGGGGTTCCTTTATTTGCAGCATAGCGGATCCCAACAAAGCGCGTTGCTTTGAAAATTCGCTTTTCAAAGGCGTTTATGCTTGCGGTGCAGAACAGGCCCTTACTATAAATACGCATGCAAGGAGTGTATCGTGACAAATCCCATTGATCTGTACTATTGGCCCACCCCAAACGGTTGGAAAATCTCGATTGCCTTAGAAGAAATGGGGTTGCCGTATAAGGTCCATCTTATTGATATTAATGAAGGGGCACAGTTTGACGCGGCGTTTTTGAAACTCTCACCAAATGGTAGAATGCCCGCGATTAGTGATCCAGACGGGCCGGATAGAGCCCCGATTTCGCTGTTTGAATCGGGTGCAATCCTGCAATATTTAGCCAGAAAAACCGGGCTGTTTTACGGCGAGACCGAGCGCCAACGCATCGCGGTAGATCAATGGCTGATGTGGCAAATGGGTGGCGTCGGGCCAATGGCGGGCCAAGCCCATCATTTTTTAAGATATGCCCCAGCCATGGATCCGCCCCAAATTCTGCCCTATGCGCAAAACCGCTATCGGGCCGAAACCAAACGGCTTTACACCCTGCTTGATAAGCAGCTTGCAGTATCCGAATTCGTGGCAGGTGATTTCTTTTCCATCGCGGATATGGCAATTTGGTCTTGGGCTTCGCTCTGGCGGCGCCAAGAGCAAACCCTTGATGACAAGCCAAATTTCAGCCGATGGCTTGAGATTGTGAAGCAGCGCCCCGGCGTTCAAGCTGGGCGGGCTTTAGAGGCCGCGCGCCGCACAACGCAATTGGAAGAAGACCGAGAGGCCCAAAAGCTTTTATTCCGTCAAACCTAGTAGATTTCAACGTAGAGCGGCAAAGCCCGATGTATCGCCGCGCTTAAAGCTCGTCCATTCGGCCATATTTCTTTAAGATTGGATATTGTAGAATCATGAAAATAAACACGGCCGATGTCAGTCCGAAGGTTTTGAAATAAACCCATGTTTCGCTGGATTGCGTGCGCCAAATAATTTCATTCAGAGCTGCCAAAGCAAAGAAAAACATCGCCAATCTGCGGCTGATAAGCTGCCAGCCAATATCCTCCATTGGGATCCGCTCACCCAGCAACGCCTTTAAATAGCCCTTTCCCCGCATCTGCCCATAGGTGATCGCCGCGCCAAACAGCACGTAAATCAAAGTTGGCTTCATTTTAAAGAACCGTTCATCATTCAACAGCACGGTTAACGCCCCGAAGAAAATCACCAAGACAAGCGTCAAAACCTGCACTTTGGAAAGATGCCCATTCACCAACCAGCCGATAAAGGTAGAGGCTATCATCAAAGGCACAAAAATTGCGGTGGCTTGAATTAAGCTAGAATATTCAACCCCACCAATCACCATCACTTGGCCCTTGCGCCAAATGAATACGGCAAAGAAAATGATCACCGGCCCAATTTCAAGCAAGGATGACAAAAGAGGTGAATTGTTTTTCTCCGACATAGCGGAACTCCTATCCTGCAACTTCCACGATCACGGCCCCAGCGGCGATTAACAAAATCAACGCAACGCGCCTTGGGCCTACCGCTTCTTTCAGAAAATACCATCCGATCAAAGCCGCAAACACCGTTGACGTTTCCCGCAATATCGCGGCTTCTCCAACTTTGTCCAGACGTGTCGCCAACATAATCGACCCAAAGCTAAAAAACGCTACCCAAGCCCCAGTCATGCCGCGCAAAAACAAAGGAAATAGGTCTGGTCGATTGCGCATTTTACGCCATCTCAGATAGGCAAAGGGCGGCATCGACAGACCATCCAGAACAAAAAACCATATTAAGAAAACAAAGGGATCTTGCGCCGCGCGAATGCCATACGCATCATAGGTGGTATAAAGCGCAACAAACAGCCCCGTCACCAGCGCAAAGCCCAAAGCGGCGCGCAAGGTCGCTCGATCTTCGATCAGATAAACCGCGTTATAAAGCGCCAAGCCAAATAGCCCCAGCACCAAAACCGCCACCCCCACCCATTGCAGCATCGTGAAGGTTTCACCGAAAATCAAATAAGCCCCCAAAACCGTAAATACCGGCCCGGTGCCGCGCACCACGGGGTAAACCACCGTGTAAGCCCCACGGCTATAGGCTGCCGCCTGCATCAGCTTATAGATCAAATGAATGATCACCATTCCCAAAAATATGGGCCAGAGCCCCGGCTCGGGCCAAGGCAAGACGAAGACGGCAATGGGCATTGCCATCATAAAATAGCAGATATCAATCGCACCGCGTGACAGCCAAGGATCGTGTTGCCCTTTTTGCAAAGCGCCAAAAACCGCGTGCAAAAATGCCGCTGACAGGGCCAACACCATCGCAAGCTGGTGGCCTATTTCCGTCCCCTCAACCGACAGAATCCAAGCGCTCACTGCGAAAACCTCAACGGCTGTAGCCGAGGCAGCGGCGCCCTAACCCCTGATCGCCACAGGCGTGCAATCTATCGCTCAAGACAGGTCCGCCCCAGTGAGGGCGCTGGCAAATTCTGCCGGATCAAAAGGCGCTAGATCATCAATCTGTTCCCCAACGCCGATCGCATGAATGGGCAAGCCGAATTTATCCGCCAAGGCCACCAACACACCGCCCTTTGCGGTTCCATCCAGCTTGGTCATAACCAAACCAGAGACATCCGATATCGATTTGAAAATTTCCACTTGGCTCAGCGCGTTCTGGCCAGTTGTCGCGTCCAATACCAACAGGGTGTTATGCGGTGCTTCTGGATCTTTTTTGCGGATCACCCGCACAATTTTCGCCAATTCCTCCATCAAATCTGCGCGATTTTGCAACCGTCCGGCCGTATCAATCAGCAGCAAATCAGCGCCATCGGCCTGCGCCTGCGTCATCGCGTCAAAGGCCAAACTGGCCGGATCAGAGCCTTCTGGGGCCGTGAGCACGGGAACACCAGCCCGCTCACCCCAAATTTGCAATTGCTCCACTGCGGCGGCGCGAAACGTATCGCCCGCGGCAATTACCACAGACTTACCCGCCGCTTTGAACTGGCTGGCCAATTTTCCAATCGTGGTGGTTTTGCCCGAGCCATTGACGCCGACCACCAACACCACCTGCGGGGTTTGTGCATAAAGTGGCATAGGCCGCGCGACGGGATCCATAATGCGCGTAATCTCATCCGCCAACATAGATTTCAGCTCAGCTACCGAAAGCCTTTTGCCAAATTGGCCCTCTGCAATATTGCCCGTCACCCGCAAAGCCGTATCCACGCCCATATCCGAGGTAATCAGCAATTCTTCGAGCTGCTCGAGCATCTCATCATCCAGCTTGCGTTTTAAAACGCCCGCCGATTGCACCCGCCCCATTAAGCGTCCAAAAAACCCCGGGGCCGATTGGTTTTGGCCGCTTTGCGCCGCGGCTGCAGGTTTAGGGGCAGAGCCGTCTTCCGGCGCGGTTTCATTTGAAAGCTGCTGCGCAACTTGGCTGGCAGCAGCTTTGTTAACAACGGCGTCTATATCTCTTTCACTCGCCGCAGGCGCCGCGGTGATACGATCTGCATCGATACCCAGATCCGTATCTGTTTTGCCCATTATTTGCGCCTGATCCTGCGCCATTTCTTCTGTCATAGGATCGACCGGCGGCGGCATGGCGCCGCGCGCAGAGCCTTGCGCTGATGTTAGGGAAGAAGTGGCCTTCAAACTCTCACCTTGTTGCGCAGGGGCGCTGTCGGTCAAGGGCGCATCAACCGCCTCTATAGGCTTGGCTTGCGGCGCAAAAGAGGGCGCAGATATGTGCTGATCGCTCTGCGCTGCAAAATGGTCATCTAAAGGCTTTTTTCCGCCCGGGCTTGGATCGGCTTCATCGATTGATGCGCTCTGTTGCTCTGTATCAACCAGTACAGAGGCCTCGGCGCTTGTTTGCAGGTTTTCCACAATATTCTGCTCAAGGCTTCCACCCTCGGCCACAATTGAGTCTAAGCCGTCTTCCAGCTTTGAGGATGATCGAAACAAACGATCTTTAAGCTTTTTAAAAAATGCCATGGCTGCCTCCGCGTCTTCTCCTTCACCTAAGCGACATCAGCGCCAGATGGAAGAGGGGACAAAGCAGAGGCAGGCTTACGGCTCTACCTGCCTTCAACGACATTGCCCGCTTATCGCCCGGGTAAAGCCGTAAAAAGCGCCTTAAGGCGCCCGAAAAAGTTAGTTATATCTCGTCAGAGAAATGCTTCATCGTCATTAAGATCGGGTTTGGCGCCGCCTGCCCCAAACCACAAATCGAGGCATCTTGCATCGCGGTGCACAATTCCCCCAGCAATGGTTGATCCCAGCTCTCAGACTGCATCAGCTTCACAGCCTTTTCGCAGCCAACGCGGCAGGGGGTGCATTGGCCGCAGCTCTCATCTTCAAAAAACCGCAGCATATTCAGCGCCGCATCGCGGGCCCGGTCCTGATCTGACAGAACAACAACCGCGGCAGAGCCAATAAAGGATCCATGCGGCTGCAGCGTATCAAAATCCAGCGGGATATCATTCATTGAGGCGGGCAATAGGCCAGAAGACGGCCCCCCCGGCTGGTAGGCCTTGAACGCATGCCCCTGCGCCATCCCGCCGCTTGCCGCGATTATATCGGTAATCGTTGAGCCCGCGGGCAAAAGGTAAACGCCAGGGTTTTGGACCCGCCCTGACACAGAATATGAGCGCAAACCTGTACGACTGTTTTTTTCTACGCTGCTAAGAATTTGCGGACCTTCGCGGGCGATCCGGCACACCCAATGCAGGGTTTCGACATTATGCACCAGCGTCGGACGCCCCAAAATGCCAACCTGCGCCACAAAAGGCGGGCGATGGCGGGGCATGCCACGCTTGCCCTCAATGCTTTCGATCATCGCGCTTTCTTCGCCGCAGATATAAGCTCCGGCGCCGCGCCGTAGGTCAATATAGCCCGCAGGCACAAGACCCGCCGCTTCAAGCGCAGCAATCTCATCGGCTAAAATTTTCAACACAGCCGGATATTCATCGCGCATATAAATAAAGGCCTTTTCCGCCTCAACTGCCCATGCCGCCATCAACATACCCTCAAGAAAGAGATGCGGCATGCGCTCAAGATAATAGCGGTCTTTAAATGTGCCCGGCTCGCCTTCATCACCATTCACAGCCAAATAACGCGGGCCTTCATTGGCCCGAACAAAGCCCCATTTTTTACCCGATGGGAAACCCGCACCACCAAGCCCGCGCAAACCAGAGGCCAGAACCTTATCCTGCAGCGCCTCCCAATCCCCAGATTGGCGAAGCTCTTGCAGCGCGCGATAGCCGCCATTTTGTTGATATTCAGACAGGGTTTCATAATCTGGAATTATTGGGTGCGTGGCCTGCGCCGCAATCGCCCGCTCGACGGCCTCAACTGTGGCATGATCAATGTGGTTATGGCCAAGCTCTAGCACGGGGGCGGTATCACAACGCCCCATACAGGGCGCACGCAGCACCCGCACTTGGCTTGGATCTAACCCATCCTGCAAAGCCTTTTGTAAATTCGCAGCCCCCGCCAATTCGCAGCTCAAACTGTCGCAAACTCGAATGGTCAAGGCAGGAGGCGGTGTTTCGCCTTCTTTGACCACGTCAAAATGCGCATAAAAGCTGGCCACTTCGTATATTTCAGCCATCGACAGGCGCATTTCTTCCGCCAAGGCCCGCAAATGCGCCGCGGATAAATGCCCATACTCATCTTGGATAAGATGTAAAAACTCGATCAGTAAATCCCGCTCGCGAGGTTGCGGGCCCAGCAGCACTTGCACCTCTTGCAGCGCTTGATCTTCATATTGGCGGCCCTTCGGCGTATGACGCCCCTTGCCTTTGCCCGATTTCCAAACGCCTTTACGTTCATCCAATGCCATGCGATCTGCTCCTGCGCTTCTCGCGCCACCCTAGCTGTGCTTGGCCGGTTTTATGAAGCCCAAAAACGACATAGCGCTGTGCAGATACGTTCTAAGCTTAACAATATCCGAGAAAAAGGCGCGGATCGGAAACATTCTACTCTGTGCAAGCGCGGTGAAAACCGCGCTTTGGGCAAATCATGCAGCCATCTCGCGCCGGTCCGTTGGGCAACGCCTATTTACAAAAAAAGATTTGCGTCACAGACAATAATCTTGCCGCTCAGCGTAAATTCTTCACCGCAAACCCTGAGCTTCAAAACGCAGGAAACCCGAAGATTGAAGGTTTCACCAGACTCATAGCAAGGCGCCAACAAACGGCAAAACGGCGATCAGGCCTCTAGAATAACGACCCTTGATCGGAAGATTTAGAATGCGCCCGTGCTGGCTTGGCGCGCGGCTCGCCCACAGCAAAACGCCCATCGGCAAATTCAATTTCTAATCCAGAGGCTGCTTTGGCGGCTTGGCGCGAAGTAATCACTGTGTCTTGCGCGCGCACAACCGCATAGCCGCGATGCAACGTCGCCTTATAGCCCAGCGTTTCGCGCAAGCGCTCCAACCCGTCCAATTGCTGCTTTGATTTTAACAGCGCTACATCGGTTGCATCCCGTAACCGGCGCGCCAACTGCGCAAGATCTTTGTGCCCTTGCGCGATGTCACGGCGCAGCGCGCGCGGATGTAATTGCTGCGTTTTTTGCGTCAAAATATCTTGCTTGCGTTGCAATCCATGACGCAATGCCGGATCCAAACGATGCTCGCAGGCGTGCAATTTCAAACCCGCCGTTTTCAGACGCTGCCTTAACCCATCAAAATTAAGGCGGCCTGCGGTTTCAGAAAGCGCTAAACGCCGGCTTTGCACCAAGCCGCGCAAGGCGTTGGGTAAACGCTCTGACAGAAAATCCAGCCTTTGCCGGGGGTTTTCCAAAATCGTCTCTAATCGCGGTAGGGCCCGCGCCAAATCAGCCACACGTTGCCGGTTTCGCCCAAAAGATGTGCTTAAAGCTTGGCTCATGCGCGCATCCTGAGCGTTCACCCAAGCCGCCAGCTCATGGCGCACGGGCACCGCCAGTTCGGCCGCTGCAGTGGGGGTTGGCGCCCGCTTATCTGAAACATAATCAATCAACGTGGTATCGGTTTCATGGCCGACAGCCGAGATAAGCGGAATGTCTGACGCAGCGGCGGCGCGCGCCACGCTTTCTTCATTAAAGCCCCAAAGATCTTCCAACGAGCCGCCGCCACGCGCCACAATCAGCAAGTCGGGGCGTGGAATTGCTCCGCCCGCCTCAAGCGCGTTAAAGCCAGCTATGGCGCGGCTGACCTCGCCCGCGCAGCGCTCGCCCTGCACAGCCACCGGCCAAATCAGCACTTGGCGGGGAAAGCGGTCGCGCAATCGATGCAAAATATCGCGGATCACCGCTCCGGAAGGCGATGTCACCACACCAATCACGTCGGGCAAATACGGCAAAGGTTTTTTACGCCCGGCATCAAACAAACCTTCCGCCGCCAACTGAGCTTTGCGCTTTTCCAACATCGCCATCAATGCGCCCACACCGGCCGGTTTAAGATCCTCTATAATCAATTGATATTTTGACTGGCCAGCAAAGGTGGTCACCCGCCCGGTTGCAACCACTTCGAGCCCTTCTTCGGGGCGCATTGGCAAGCGCGCGGCAACGCCCTTCCAGACCACCGCCGAAATCACAGATTTTTCATCTTTCAGATCTAGGTAGACATGGCCCGATCTCGGATAGGACACGCGTCCAATCTCGCCCTTCAAGCGGATATGCGAAAACTCACCTTCGATCAGACGTTTGATTGCACCAGAAATTTCCGAAACAGTAAATTCTGGCTGGTTAAAACCAGCGACCGGATCATCGATTAAATCTGACATAAACGCCTCACTTGTGTCTTGCTGAAGGCCAGCTTAGAACGCCGTTAAGCAAAGGCCAAGAGGAGCAGGCGCAATGAATATCTTAATATTGGGCAGCGGTGGGCGCGAACATGCTTTGGCCTGGGCCGTACAGCAGAACCCAAAATGTGATCGGCTCTGGATGGCGCCCGGAAACCCCGGCATGGCGGCGTTGGGGGAGTGCGTTGCCATAGATATTGAGGATGCGGCCGCAATCCTGACATTCGTACAGCAGCAGGAAATTGATTTTGTGATTATCGGCCCAGAGGCTCCGCTGGCGCTGGGTGTTTCGGATGCGTTGCGAGCGGCTGATATTTTAACCTTTGGCCCTAGCAAAGCCGCCGCGGCGCTGGAAGCAAGCAAAAACTTCACCAAACAAATTTGTGATGCCGCCAAAGCGCCAACCGCAGCCTATGGGCATTTTAGCGATGCGCAAAGCGCGAAAACCTATATCGCCGCGCAAGGGGCACCAATCGTGGTAAAGGCCGATGGCCTGGCCGCAGGCAAGGGCGTGATTATCGCCGAAGATATCCAAACTGCCTGTTCTGCCGTGGATGACATGTTCGCGGGTGAATTTGGCAGCGCAGGCGCAGAAGTCGTGATTGAAGAGTTCATGGAAGGTGAAGAAGCCTCTTTCTTTGTGCTCTGCGATGGCGAGAATGTGTTGCCGATGGGCAGCGCCCAAGATCACAAGCGCGTGGGCGATGGTGATAGCGGCCCCAATACCGGCGGCATGGGGGCCTACTCGCCAGCGCCGGTGCTGACACAGGAGATTGCTGAGAAAGCATTGCATGAGATTATCCGCCCCACGATGGCCGAAATGCGCCGGCGCGGTATACCTTATCAAGGCGTGCTTTATGCAGGACTAATGATCAAAGAAGGGCAGCCCCGCCTTGTGGAATATAACGTCCGCTTTGGCGATCCCGAGTGCCAAGTGCTGATGATGCGTCTTGGCGCGCAAGCGCTTGATCTGATGCTGGCAACGGCGCAGGGGCAACTCAACACCGCCAAAATAAATTGGGCGGATGATCACGCGCTCACCGTCGTTTTGGCAACCCAAGGCTATCCAGGCGCCTATCAAAAGGGCAGCGAGATAAAAGGCTTAGACGATCTGGCCTTTGATTCCCAACAGATGGTGTTTCATGCTGGCACGAAACAAGAGGGCACGACGCTGCGCGCAAATGGTGGGCGGGTTTTAAACGTCACCGCGCGCGCAGAAACGCTGAGCGCGGCGCAAAGCCGCGCCTATGAGCTGCTTGAAAAGATTGATTGGCCAGACG
>ERZ1047985.1642-NODE-1642-length-15082-cov-5.888734_pt1 | contig 15082 bp, 9 predicted proteins | sample MGYA00383097_ERZ1047985 | MGnify/ENA primary metagenome ERZ1047985 (study PRJEB29581, sample SAMEA5548367) | metagenome | biome: marine; feature: coastal; material: water | depth 50 m | study: Short-term variability in the microbial, nano- and picoplankton...
CAACCCTCAGAAAAACTCCAGGAATCACCTGTTTCTTCAATAATTCTAGCATTAATAAATACTTTTTTAACAGGATCTTCATTCACTTCTTCGTCTTCAGAGAAAGGAGTAGTATCGATAATAAATAATCGTAGATTTTTATTTATTTGTGGTGCTGCTAACCCAACTCCACTAGCAGCATACATTGTTTCCCACATATTTTCAATAAGACTATTTAAAGATGGAAAATCCAATGAAATATCAACACATTTCTTTCTTAAGATAGACGCACCAAATCCTATTACTGGTAATATCATTATAAAATAGATTTGATAATTTTTTCAACACTAATTCCTTCAGCTTCAGCTTTATAGTTTTTTACTAATCGATGCATTAATATTGGCTGTGCAACAGCTTTAACATCCTCAATGTCTGGGGAGTATTTGCCACTTATAGCAGCATGACATTTGGCGCCCATAATAAGATATTGTGATGCTCTTGGACCTGCACCCCATTCAATGTATTTCTGTACAATGTCAGCAGTTTTTTTGTTATTTGGTCTTGTTTTTGCAACTAAGCTAACAGCATATTGCATTACATTGTCAGTAACAGGAAGTTTAGATATTGTTTCTTGAAATTTAATTATCTCAGCAGAAGTCATAATAGGATTTAGCACTACATCTTGTTTAACAGTTGTTTGCTTTACAATTTGTAATTCCTCTTCATATGTGGGGTAATCAAGGATAACATTAAACATAAAACGATCCAATTGAGCCTCTGGAAGAGGATAAGTTCCTTCTTGTTCTATTGGATTCTGAGTTGCCAAAACAAAAAAGGGCTTGTCTAAAATATACTTTTGACCTGCATTAGTAACACAACGTTCCTGCATAGCCTCTAATAAAGCTGATTGAGTTTTAGGTGGAGTCCTATTAATTTCATCAGCTAAAATAATATTAGAGAATAGTGGGCCTTTAATAAATTTAAATTCTCTATTCTCATCTAAAATTTCTGAACCAACAATATCTGAAGGCATTAAATCAGGAGTAAACTGAATACGATTAAAATTAAGACCTAATGAATTTGCGATAGTGTTAACTAAAAGAGTTTTTGCAAGTCCAGGAACACCAACAAGAAGACAATGACCATTGCAAAATATAGAAATCAGTACTTGTTTAACAACGTTATCTTGCCCTACAATAACTTTACTAATTTCTTTCCTAAACTCATCGTATTTTACAACAAAATCGTCAATACTTTTTACCTCTGTTTTCATATTAATTTATCCATTTATTTTTAAATCCACATTCCTTTAACTCTTCACTTATTTTAATATGTGTTTTATCTATTGTTGATTGAATCCATTTAAGTAATTCTTCTTGCTTTTTAACATTTAATACTACATCACTAATCATAGAGAAGTCATCAATTAAATTAGCTGTATGAGATTCAATTTTTTTATTAATCTTTAATAATCTGTAGGCACTAGTTTGATCAGGAAATTGCATTATAATAGGCTCTGAAATTTGATTAACATTTAATTTATCGACTGAATACTTTAATGATGGGTCAATATCATCTAAAATATGCATGGTAGACATATTATTATTTAAAATATAACCACCGTTATTTTTACTGTCATCATCACTATACTTAATTAAAGCATTTTCAAAAGTAAGTTTGCCAGAAATAATTTCTTGCTTAATATTATCACTTTTAGTTTTAGCATTAAAAAGTGCTGTTGATGTAACTTTATTTTTCAATAAAATATGACGAACATTAATTTGATTTCCTCTTCTTTTAATCAGCTGGATAAGATGAAAGCCATATCTTGATTCAACAACTTCAGATATTTCACCTTCCTTAAGTCTGAAAGCTGCTCTTTCAAATGAGGGAACTAACTCTCCTCTATTAACAAAACCAAGCTCTCCCCCATTTTTAGCTGATTCAGTATCATCAGAATATAATGTTGCTAGCATTTTAAAGTCTTCACCGTTGTAAACTCTTTTTCTAAAACTATTTAATCTTTCTTTTGATTTCTTCTTCTGTTCGTCAGAAATAACTGGCTTTATAACAATTTGTTTAATCTCTATTTTTGTAGGAACTTGTGGTAGATCTGCCTTATTTTGTAATTCGAAGAAATTTTTTACTTCAGAAGGTGTTATTTTCACATCAGATGCTATTGTACTTTGTATTTTTTGTGCAAAAAACTGATCTTTTATTACTTTCGATAACTCAAGCTCAATTTCCATTTTATTTTTTCCAAAATATTCCTCAACTTTTTCAATAGATCCCAACTGATTCTCAAAGTAATTTAATCTAGTATTAATTTCAGATTCTACTTCTTCATTTGTAACTTCAACGCTATCAATTTTAGCTTTATGAATTAAAAGTTTCTGAAATAAAATATCTTCAATAATTTCACACTTAGATTGTAATGATTTTTGATTTCCTTGCAAAGTGTATTGCAAATATTGAGATTCAATGTCTGAAGATAATACAATCTCTTCACCAATAAGGGCTTCAATCTTGTCTATTGTCTGAGCATTTATGTTTAATGAAATTAAACTTATTGCAATGGTCTTTAAAAAATTATTCATTAGTATATATTTATTTTTTTCTTGGATAATGCTATCTCATATAGATCTTCTTCAAGTTCTTTTAAGTAATTAACTTTCTTTTTATTTAGTAGTACATCTTTAATTTTATCTAACTCTAATGCTAAAGGACTTGTATCTCCCTTCACTCTATATTCATCTATGTATACATAATATCTATAGTTAGCATCTTCAAAAAAAACACCATCAGTATTTATTAGAAAAGTAACCTCATCATCGATAAGCCTTGGTAGCTTATTATTAATGCTAGAAAAATAGTTCCATTTGTCTGTTTCGATATAATATTCTTTTGCATATTTGAGACAGTAATTCTCAAGTTCTTTAATAATCACCTCGTTATCAGATTTATAATTACTATTAACAAAATTAATATCAGGAGCTAACTTATCAATAATAATAAATCTTCCCTTAAATATATTATTGGATAAATCAAATTCGCTAATGTAAGAATCATAATAATCATTTATATCTGAAAAAGAAATAGAAGAATCAAGGTTTTGATTTATTAATTCCTGTTGATATGCAAATATTAACAAAGATGCTCTATAATCCTCAACCTGCTTTTCATATTTAACTAAATCTACACTTAAGTTAATTTCAGCGTGAGATAGCAGTAATTGTCTTCTAATCCAATCGTTGATGAATTTCTCAACAAAATATGTTGAGTCTTCAAGTTGACTAGGCATCTCACTTAATAGTTCAGATCTTAACAATACCTTTTCATTGACACTTGCAATTAAATTATCACTGTCTTTTGTGCTACAAGAAAGCATAATTATTGATAGCAAGAAAACAAATAAAATATTCCTCATAAATTAATTTGAAATTAATGAGTATAAAGTTTCTAAATTAATAACTACAGAATACTTAGATTTTAAAATAGTTAACCAAGCCTTTTCCAAATGATTTTGATAATCAGATATAACTTTACCTCTAATCTCATCAATACTTTTATTTCTTGCAGGTAATAATTTATTAACATCTACTATTACATACGAACCATCTTCTAAAACAATATCACTAGAAATGCCTGCTCTCCAGTCAATTGTATCGATATACTCATTATCTCCTTTCTCAAAAATACCGCTCTCAATTTTTAAGCTTAATGCTGCATTTGAATTAATCTTTTCTAGAATTTGCTCATTTGATAAACTACTCCTTTTTTTCTTGTATATATATTTTCTTACTTCTTTTGCAATTGTTTTGTTTTCACAAGAATATATTGATGCATCTAAGCGGTTATTAAAAAAATATGTAGCTTGATTATCTTCAAAGTAGCTTAGTAAACCACTAGTATCTTCAACAGCTTTTTGCCAAACGTTCTTATTTGTTAAATCAAATAGTAAAATTCCTTCTCTGTACTCTTTTAGTAACGCTTTGTATTGAGGATATTTAGTTTCTAAATTTGACTCCTCATATCTCAATAATGATACATCAACAAAATTCACATACAAATCATCAATATCACTGCCTTTAGATTGATTTTTGACGATATATTTCGCAAATTCATTTACTGTAATTATATTATTTTCAATTGTAAATAAACTAGCATTATTAACATTGTTATTTTTAAACTCACCATTAGCTACCTTAAGTGCTGTGTTTTTTCTAAAAGAAGCAAAAGCATTAGCATTATTTCTAACTTTATATGAGCCTCTTAGCTTCTTAATCAAAGATTTCTGACTTAATTCACTTCGGCTATCTTTTGCTATCATTCGTTTTAAATCAGCTTTTATAATATCGAATTCAGAAATTGGTTGTTTCTCTAACAGTTTAATAATATGATACCCAAATTTAGTTGCAAAAGGAGCTGAAATATCTCCAACATTTTTTAGTGAAAAAGCAACTTCTTCAAATTTAGGAACCATTTTACCAACACCAAAAGTTGGTAGAATACCACCTTTTACAGCAGTAGATCTATCTTCTGAAAATTTTTCAGCTACAAGTTCAAAAGCTTCACCACTAGCAAGCAATTCATTAGCTCTATTAATTTTATCAGAAGCTTCATTAAGCTTTTCTTTACTTGCTCCCACACCAGTATTAAACATAATATGAGCAACTTTAACCTTACCTAAAGCTTCTCTCCTATCATTTATTTTTATTAAATGATAACCATATTTTGTAAGAACAGGCATTGATATCTCTCCTGAATTTAAACCATAAGCTGCCGATTCAAAATCATACACCATCATAAAAGCAGTGAAATAGCCAAGATTACCTTTGTTAGTTAAGGCAGATTCGTCATCAGAATTTTTTACTGCTGCTTCTGAAAAAGAAATTTCTCCATTAATAATTGATTGTCTAATTTCTAGTGCTTTGTTGTAAACATTATCTTTATCCTCTTTAGAATCATTTTCATTTAATGAAAAGAGAATATGACTTGCACTTATATCAATAAGCATTCTAGAATAAGCTTCATCAAGCATTTGAGAATCAAATTCATTATTCTTTAAATAAGGTTTAGCTAATTGCTTCCGATATCCTTCTAATTCATTTATGAAAGATAGGTTTGTATCAAGCCCTAATTCCTCAGCCTCCCTAACTTTTAATTTAAAGTTAACAAATAACTCCATATATTCGTCAAGATATTCTTTATTAACATCAATATTGTTGTTGTTCTTATAAAAAATATTCTTAAACTCTTCTAAAGACACATTTTCACCTTCAATTTGCAAAACATTTTGAGCATTTGTAATCAAAACAAATACAGATAAAACAATACTTAAACTTAATTTATTCATTTTATATATTTAATTTATTTTCTACTATAATTGGGTGCTTCTCTTGTAATTGTCACATCATGCGGGTGACTCTCATTAATACCAGCTGAAGTGATTTTTAAAAATTCTGCATTAGATAAATCACTTATTGAAGCAGATCCTGTATAACCCATGCCAGCTCTTAGTCCCCCTGTCATTTGATGTATAACTTCTGAGAGTGTTCCTTTATATGCAACTCTTCCAACAATTCCTTCAGGCACTAATTTTTTAACATCAAGTTCATCACTTTGAAAATACCTGTCTTTAGATCCACTTTGCATTGCATCAATTGATCCCATACCTCTATATGATTTAAATTTTCTTCCTTCATAAATTATTGTTTGACCTGGTGCTTCTTCAACACCAGCAATAATTGAACCTAGCATAACTGTACTTGCTCCAGCCACTAAAGCTTTTACTATATCTCCAGAATATCTAACTCCTCCATCTGCAATAAGCGGAATATCGCTCTCAACACATACTTGTGCGACATCCATCACAGCAGTTAATTGTGGAACTCCAATTCCTGCAATAACTCTAGTTGTACAAATTGAACCTGGTCCAATTCCCACTTTAACAGCATCAGCCCCTGCATCAATAATTGCTTTTGCAGCTTCTTTTGTAGCGATATTACCCACAATTATATCTATTTTAGGAAAAGTAGTCTTTACCTTATTCAATACTTCAATAACACCTTTTGTATGACCATGAGCAGTATCAATAACAATTGCGTCTACAGATGCTTTTGACAAAGCCTTTACTCTAGTTAAGACATCGCTTGTAATTCCTACAGCTGCTGCAACTCTTAATCTTCCATACTTATCCTTGCAAGCATTAGGACGTAATCTGTTTTTAATAATATCTTTGAAAGTAATAAGACCAACTAGCTTATTTTCAGCATCAACTACTGGTAGTTTTTCAATTTTGTTTGACTTTAAAATATCTTCAGCATTATCCAAATCCTTGATTTGTGTTGTAATAATTTTTTTTGTAGTCATCACCTTACTAATTGAGAGATTCATATCTTTTTCAAATCTCAAGTCTCTATTAGTAACTATCCCTAAAAGTTTAAAATCTTTTCCAACAATTGGAATGCCACCAATTTTATTTTCTTGCATCATTATAAATGCATCACCAACATTTGCACTTAATGTTAAAGTAATTGGATCTAAAATCATACCACTCTCAGATCGTTTAACTTTTCTTACTTCAAGTGCTTGATTTTCAATACTCATATTTTTATGCAAGACACCTATTCCGCCTTCTTGAGCAATAGCAATAGCCATTTTTGATTCAGTTACTGTATCCATTGCAGCGGATACAATAGGTATATTTAATGTTATATTTCTTGAAAATTTTGTTGAAGTACTTACCATGTGTGGAAGAACTTCTGAATAAGCTGGAACTACTAAAACATCATCATAAGTTAACCCTTCTTTTAAAATTTTGTTGCTCATAAATTTCTCAAATTAAAATTACGCGAAATTAACATTTTTTAGACAATAAATAACGACAGAAATGAGACTATGTATTTGAAGAATTTATCTTGTTAAGATTATGTAATTTTGCTTATTGGCAATAACTCCTAAACTGTTTATATATTGTAAGTGATAAACATAACTTCCGTTTTTTACATGTGATCCTTGATAAGTTCCGTCCCATCCTTTTTGTGGATTATTTGTTTCAAATATTTTCTCACCATTTCTATTAAATATTGAAAATGAATAGCCAATTTCAGATACAAAATAAGTAATTGGTCTAAATAGTTCATTATGTTCATCACCATTTGGTGTAAAAGTATTCGGCACAAAAATTACTGGAACTTGAGAAATACAAGATAAATTAGACAAACTACCCTCTAAAACAGCTCCATAAGGAGTTGAATTACCTTCAATTGCTTCAATATAATAACAGAATCTACCATTACCTGCACCAAACTCAGTAACTATATCAATATATCTTAAATCTTCATTGGGCTTGTTAACTCTATCCCAAACATGTATTGGTAGTAAATCAAATGGCTCTCTATTAACCGATCTATATAATCTATACTCTGACACAGAACCTAGCCATCTGTCATATTCATTAAAAGATAAAGTATTAGTATACTCTCCATCTAAAGATGGAAAATCACTATAATCAACATTAACTTCAGTTTCTAACAAAATTGTTTGAGCAAAAGAAGTGTCATTAGAATAAGTTGGAGAATCATATGGTGGAGGACTTAAAGTTACTCCACAAGTATCAACAGGATAAATTCGATATTGATAAAAATGACTATCTGTATACGGCAACACATCACTATAACTTATTGGACTTGTACCAGTGGATTTTATTTCACCAATTTTACTAAAAACACTTTCATCTCTTTTAGATCTATATACATCAAACCTGTCAACAACTGCAGATAGATCAACAATACAACTTAGGTCAACGGAACCATCATTATGATTAACTGTTGCATATTCTAGATAGTTAAATGTTGGTTTATTTGCAAATGCGACATCAATATCCAATAAATTAGAAGTAGCTTTAAATGTCGAATCAAAATTAAATGCCTCAACAACTATAGCATAAGATGCAGATGAAGAAATATTTGGTAAAACTAAATTAGTATTACCTTGTACCCTTATTGATGAATTAATTACATTCCCACTGGCATCAGTTTCTGATATTATGACATTATAATGATTGGTTCCTCCATTCCAATTTATGTAATCGTTCCATTCAAGCGAAATAGAATAATCACAAGCGTCAGAAGTGCTTTGTAAAAATATTGAATTGTGCAATTGTGATCTTGAACGTGTATTTCCGCATGAATCTATTGCTTTAACACTATAACTTTCTATTGTAGATCCAGCTAATGAATTGTTATAAATAAATGTATTTAATGATGCATCAATTGTATCTAAAGTAATCCAAGCACCTGCTTGATCTTGAATATATACTATGTAGAAATCCGCTCCTAGAGATGGAATCCAATTAACAACTGCATTACCTTGAATATCAACTGAAACATCCTTTATCTCAGGAGTTAATGGAGAAAGCGTATCTTTTAATTGTACTGAACTAATAGACGATCTGGAGACACAACCACTTATATCAGCTATTTCTACATAAAAGCTTGGGATATAATCACAGTCATCTGTAAAAAATTTATGAGTTAGATCAGGTGTTGAAATAATAATATTATCAATATTGTTTGCGTTAATATGGTGTAAGTCATAATCTGTATTTGAAGACGGCAAAAGTGGATCATGTATTGGATTCCACGAAAGATCAGCAGCTACTCCAAAATCTACAGCATAAGAATTCATTAATATAGTTGACAAAGTATCTGAAAATAATAACGAATCAGAAACAGCTCCAACATTAGTACCGCAAGTTACAGATCCAAGCAGGTAATAATAACTCTGCGAATTATTAGCTCCAGAACCAGGATGATAATAATTAGTATCTGGGTAAAAAGTACTGTCTAATAAAGCATATGGCCCGCCAAGTTGTTTAGAATGGTAGATGTCATATTTAATATTAGTATCTACAACACCTTGAGGAAAAGAGTAATATAGATCTACACCACCAGTTTCATCAACCGCAAGACATCTTAAGTCAGGCTGTGGTGGTATAACATTTATAGTAATAGTTGCAATAACAATACCATTTGCAGGGCAAAAATCATCATACGCTTTTAGGTTAAATGTATATGCACCTCCTTGTCTACCACAACCATAATCTTGCATATGATCACAATTAGATTCCCATAAAAAATCGCCTGAGATATTTCCAGGTGCTGATGAAGTAACAGTAAAGGTTGCAACATTACTTACGGCTAACAAAGGATCTAATTGTCCCCCTTCTACTTCTAAAGATAGATCTTGCATGCCTCCTGTAGAATTTATATCATTGTCATTTGCAACTACTGAGAAACTTACTAATTCACCAGCCATTACTGTTGTTTCATAAGATGGTAAACCAGTTGAGGGGTTTAAAGTTGTTAGCCAATTCTGAGGTCCAAGTGGAGGTGTAATAACGGGTGGTAAATTTTGTGCACCGTTAGGAAGCGTCCCACAAGATATAAGTGCAACATTAACATCTCTAAATACTTCTGCGACAACCTGACCGCATTTAAAAGCGGCTACCTTTATACAAGTAACAAATATTCCTGCAGTATTAGAAAAGAATGAAATTTCACCATTATTATTATTTAGAGTAGGATTGCCAGGAATAGGCGAATTAACTGTATATGGTGCAGCAAATGGTAAAGCAATTGAATTAGGTGTTGCAGGATTATAATTAAATTCATCTCCTAACGGCTCAGCCCAACTGTAACTCAAGGAATCAAGCTCAACATCAAAAGCAAGATGACTGTAAGAAAAAGGATAACCTGTACACAGTATTGATTTAGGTTCTTCTTTAAAGATTGGAGAACTATCATGACACATATTTCCGTTTGGAAAAACAGTGCCAGACGGATCTGTGTATGGATACATTACAGACCTAATTGTCCAGTCATCATCATTCATACCTTGAGTAAGCTGACTAGATCTACAACAACTTCCCCATGTAAAATGCCATCCTGCTGCTGGTGGCGTTCCATTTAATGTAATTGGACCTGAAGAATAAAGCCACTCTTTTACAGCGCCAAATTGACCGAATGGCTGATTATCACAATCATAGCATGGCTGAGCATCAGATACACCAGTAGTTGAAATATCAGTAGTCGATACAAAATTAACATTAATATTACCCATAGTTGGGTTATTATGTACGGTAAGGAGTTCATTTGTTGTACTAAAATCAATACCGTCACAATCTTGATAAATTTTAAGGAAAAAAGTATACTTTCCATAATCTGGACTAGTTGGATCAGAATTACATTCCCATGTGATTTCTCCTCCAATAAAGTGAGATGCATATGATTGAATTGTCATTAAAATAACAAATAATAGTACTAGATTTTTTTTCATATGATATTTATTTATACAAAGATAGTAAAACTAAATTTTAAGATCAAGTTCAACAACAAAAAAAGACTTTATTTCTTACAAAAGTAATCTCTATATTTTAAATTTATTTATCCTTAAAACAGCTTCCTCATACTCTAAAATAATTTGAGACATTATTTCTGAAACAGGTAGAATATCATCAAGCAAAGCGGAAACTTGACCAATCTCAAGCTCTCCATTTTTTAAATCTCCTTCAAACATTCCCATCTTTGCTCTTCCTTTACCAAGAATCTTTTTCAACTCAATTACGCCAGCATTTTTTGAATAAGCATCTTTAATCTGATAAAAAAAATCATTCTTCATCAACCTTACAGCTGTTAATTCTTTTAATGTTAATTCTGTTTCAGTATCATCAGCATCTATAATTTTATTTTTAAAATTAATATGTGCAGAACATTCATTACTTGCAACAAAACGACTACCCATTTGAATACCTTCAGCTCCAAGGGAAAAGGCTGCTAACATTGAATTACCACTACTTATACCGCCAGCAGCTATAATTGGAAGATCAACTTCCTTAGATATAAGTGGAATAAGACACATTGTTGTTAGCTCTTCAATTCCATTGTGTCCACCTGCCTCAAAACCTTCGGCTACAATTGCATCAACTCCTGCTTCAACACATTTTATTGCAAACTTTTTATTTGCTATCACATGAACTACCTTAATTCCATGATCTTGAAGTTTTGAAGTATATATTTTTGGATTACCAGCGGAAGTAAATACAATTTTAACCTCTTCTTCAATTATAACTTTAATATGCTCATCAATATTAGCATATAAAATAGGTAAATTAACACCAAAAGGCATATTAGTTGCTTTTTTACACTTTATGATATGCTCTCTAAGTACATCTGAATACATAGATCCAGAACCTATTAATCCCAAGCCTCCAGAATTACTAACAGCAGAAGCTAATTCCCAGCCACTACACCAAACCATTCCACCTTGAATGATTGGATATTTTATACCAAAAAGTTGTCTTATTCTATTCATAAATTATTTACATTTGTTGCTTCACGAAAATAAAAATTTAAAACATTAAGAAATGAAAAGAGATCAAATAGTTTTTGATTTAATATCTAAGGAAGATGAAAGACAACGTAGGGGAATCGAACTAATAGCTTCTGAAAATTTTGTTAGTGAACAAGTAATGAAAGCCATGGGATCTTGCTTAACTAATAAATATGCGGAAGGTTTTCCCAGAAGAAGATATTATGGGGGCTGTGAAATTGTAGATGAAGTTGAACAATTAGCAATTGATAGAGCCAAAGAATTATTTGGAGTAGAATATGTTAATGTTCAGCCACACTCAGGATCACAAGCAAATGCAGCAGTAATGTTGGCATGCTTAAATCCTGGTGACAAAATGCTTGGATTTAACTTGTCCCATGGTGGTCATCTTACACATGGTTCATCTGTTAACTTTTCAGGAAAATTATATAAAAATTCTTTCTATAATGTTGAAAAGACAACAGGAAAAATTGATTACGAAAAACTTGAAAAAATAGCTTCAGAAGAACAACCAAAATTAATTATTTGTGGTGCATCTGCTTATTCTCAGGATTGGGACTATAAAAAATTCAGAGAGATAGCTGATAAAGTTGGAGCTTTACTTCTTGGTGATATTGCTCATCCTGCAGGATTAATAGCTGCAAAACTTTTAAATAATCCTGCTTTACATTGTCACATACTAACAACTACAACTCATAAGACTTTAAGAGGTCCAAGAGGCGGAATGATAATGATGGGTGAAGATTTTGAAAATCCATGGGGACACAAAACTCCCAAGGGAAATATAAAAATGATGTCTAGCGTTTTAAATTCTGGTGTATTCCCTGGCTCTCAAGGAGGACCTCTTGAGCATGTTATTGCAGCAAAGGCTATTGCCTTTGGAGAAGCTCTAAAACCTGAATTTGTTGAATATGGAAGACAAGTCATAAGCAATGCAAAAACTATGGCAGAGGAATTTATTAGAAGAGGATATAATATTATTTCAGGTGGCACTCAAAATCATTGCATGTTAATAGATTTAAGAAATAAAAATGTGACTGGAAAAGAGATCGAAATTGCTTTGGTTAAATCTGATATTACTGCAAATAAAAATATGGTTCCTTTTGACTCACAGTCCCCATTTATTACTTCAGGAATTAGATTTGGAACTCCTGCTATTACAACTAGAGGTGTTAAGGAAGATACTATTTTAAAAATAGTTGAGCTAATTGATAGAGTAATTTCTAATCCAAATGATGAAGTAAATCTTCAAAAAATAAAGTCAGAAGTAAATCAATTAATGAGCTCTTTTCCAATTTTTTCTTCTTAAATTAATGAAACCGATCAATCATGAAAAAGAAAAAAATGAGATTCTTAATAAATATCGATCTCTACTCAGATCATGTGCAGATAAAACTGACAAATCCGATAAGAAAATAATTAGAAAAGCTTTTGACCTTGCTGTAAATGCCCACAAGGACATGAGAAGAAAAAGTGGGGAGCCATACATTTATCATCCTATTGCTGTAGCTCACATAGCTGCTAAAGAAATTGGACTTGGAACAACATCTATTATATGCGCATTACTTCATGATGTGGTTGAAGACACAGATTACACATTAGATGATATTGAGAAAATATTTGGTAAAAAAGTCTCTCAAATAATTGATGGGTTAACTAAAATACAAGACGTATTTGATAAAAACGTATCACTTCAGGCAGAAAATTTTAAGAAAATGCTTCTAACATTATCAGACGATGTTAGAGTTATACTTATAAAACTTGCTGATAGACTTCATAATATGAGGACTCTTGATTCAATGCCTGTGCATAATAAGTTAAAAATCGCATCTGAAACACTTTTCCTTTATGCTCCTCTAGCCCATAGACTTGGCCTCTACTCAATAAAAACTGAACTAGAAGATTTAGGCTTAAAGTACACAAAACCTGAAATATATAAAGCTATTGCTCAAGAACTTAATGAAACTAAAGAAGATAGAAGAAAATATATCACAAAATTTACAAAGCCAATAAAAGCTAAGCTTAAAGAAACTAACTTAAAATTTTTAATGAGAGGTAGACCTAAATCAATTTTTTCTATTAGAAATAAGATGATCAAAACAGGAGTTAATTTTGATAAAGTTTTTGATAAATTCGCTATTCGAATAATTATTGATTCCTCAATAGAAAACGAGAAATCAGACTGCTGGAAAATCTACTCAATAGTTACAGATTGCTTTAAACCCAATCCAGATAGGTTAAGAGATTGGATTTCTACACCTAAAGCAAATGGCTATGAATCTCTTCACACAACTGTAATGGGAGATGACGGTAAGTGGGTTGAAGTTCAAATAAGAAGTAAAAGAATGGATGAAATTGCAGAAAAGGGATATGCTGCTCATTGGAAGTATAAACAAGAAGGAAGTAAAGACAGCTCATTAGATGTTTGGATCGAAAAGATCAGAGAACTTTTAACGAATCCAGAAAGTAATGCTGTTGACTTTATTGATGATTTTAAGCTTAACCTTTATTCTGGAGAGATCTATGTTTTTACTCCAAAAGGAGATCTCAAAACACTTCCAAGAGGAGGAACAGCACTTGATTTTGCATTTGAAATTCATACAGATGTTGGCTTAAAATGTATGGGAATAAAAGTTAATGGAAAGTTAGTTTCATTAAGTCATAATCTTCAAAGTGGTGATCAGGTAGAAGTTATAACTTCTCAGAAACAAAGACCAAGAGAGGATTGGCTAAGATTTGTAGCAACATCTCGAGCAAAATCTAAAATAAAATCTGCACTTAAAGAAGATAAAAGAGAAATAGCAATGATTGGAAAAGAGATTGCCGAAAGAAAACTAAAGCTTTTAAAAGTTTCTTTATCAACTCAGACTGAAAATGAGCTAATAAGGTACTTTGACGCAAACACCACACTAAATTTATATTTCCAATTTGGAACAGGATCAATATCAAATTCTGCTATTAAAGAATTTGTACGTCTAAAAAAAGGTGGATGGTATCAAAGTATTAAAAATAAGATTTACGGGCCGCCAAGTTTCAAAAAAGAAAATAAAAAAACTAATAAGATTATTGTTTTCAATGAAGATGATGAGATTTTAGATTATAAAATGGCTGCATGTTGCAATCCTATTCCTGGAGATTTAATTTTTGGCTTCTTATCTGTTATGGACGGCATAAAGATACATAGATCTGATTGTCCTAATGCTATTCAGCTTAGATCGAACTATGCTTATAGAATACTTCAAGCTAAGTGGATATCTGAAGAAGAAATAGATTTTATTGCATCAATTAGTATTAAAGGCATTGATTCCTTAGGACTTATGAACAAGGTAACTCAAATTATCTCAAATCAAATGAATGTCAATATCAAATCAATAAACATTAAGACAGATGATGGAATATTTGATGGAGTAATTACCTTAAAAGTTCACAATGTTGGGTTTTTAAATGATTTAACTAAAAAATTAAAAAGTCTAGATGCAATTTCATCAATCACAAGAACTTATAAACATCAATAATTTTCAACTTCTTTATTAATATTTTAAATCTTAATAACAAGTAAATTTTATAAATTTGTAAAAAATAATTACGTGCAACAAACAAATATTATTGATACCGTTAATGAAATTTTTACTGACTACCTTGCAGTTAACAAGCATAGAAAAACACCTGAGCGATTTGCTATCCTCGAAGAGATATACAAACGTAATGA
>ERZ1047985.1672-NODE-1672-length-14928-cov-5.561756_pt1 | contig 14928 bp, 11 predicted proteins | sample MGYA00383097_ERZ1047985 | MGnify/ENA primary metagenome ERZ1047985 (study PRJEB29581, sample SAMEA5548367) | metagenome | biome: marine; feature: coastal; material: water | depth 50 m | study: Short-term variability in the microbial, nano- and picoplankton...
AGGCAAGGCAACACAAGTTCCGAAAGAGCTTGAGTCCGGGCCTCGACATCCATGGATGGCCAAGCCTTGGAGAGCCGCTTGAGCATTCGTTCAGAGAGATTCGGAATCATGTCGTTGGAGGGAGATGGTACATCGGGAAGAGCAACAACTCGTAAGGACCCCTCTTCACTCAAAACATCACGAATGGATGTGTGGACGGGATCAAACGTGGTGTCGAGCGCTTCTCGCAACCATAACCCCGAGCCAGCGAAGGGTCGGAGGCGGCGCACCCGTTGTCCATTGGGGGCAAGCGCAGAAGCAATTGCTGCACATTGAGCAACCACATCGAGGGCACCTTGGCGTGCATTCTTGCTGGTACCAAGTCGGACGCTCACGGAAAGTGGCGTGATGTGCGTGGGTGAACGTTGCTTGATGTCCTCAATGGCCCACGTGTCTTCAAACGGGTCGAGGAAAAGGAGGCACCCGCCATCCACCTGCTGTGGCTGAACCACTTCGTCTCGGGGAAGGGTGCGATGGGGCGGCATGAACCTGCGAACATACGGCAGACCAAGGTCCAAACAAGCCGCTTCGATGAACCCCAAACTTAGCACGCCTGCTGCATCTGCTGGCGCATGAATGTGAACATGCGACGCCGTTCGTATCGTCTCACAAATAGCCTCGATGATTGGGCGTATGTCATGGAAAGGTGCGGAGGCGAGCATGTCCTTCATTGCCGCCACCACACATAAGCAAAGGGTGGCTGTTCATCAGCCTACCGAGTGAAACGATCGTGAGACTTCACTCGACCATGAGTCGGAGTTCGTCTCGCTTGTATCGCCAGTCAGATGGCAAGCGACCTTCACCGATGTAGTAGTTCGACAACCGGCGAATCTTCGATTCAGTGATTTCGAGAGAGCGCTTGTTGTGCAGGTCCTTGTGGTTGCCGCTTCCCAAGTGGTTGATAATCGCGACAGCTTGTCGCATGAGGTTCATCATATCCTCTGGGTATGTCCCACCGATGTCGTTCTCAGCGAGAACAGCGCCGATGCGCTTTCCGAGCACAAGTCGAACGTTAGGGACAGCGTGTTGGTCCCGAAGAATGGTTCCGATGTCTGCTGTGGAGTGACCAGCTTTTCCGAGGTCGAGAATGAGTTCTGTAACGGCTTTTGCATCGGTGTTTGACCACTCTGGTGCTTCGCTTACAAACGGTCTGTTTGAGCCGCTCTTTCCTTTGCGTGACTTGTACATACGTGCCATAAGGACATCTCCAAGGAAAACGGCGACTTGTCACCCCTTCTTAATCGCTCCGCTTGTTCTCAACGTAACATGATGTTGAGAAACGATTCACTGCTCAGCCGCAGGCCAACAATTCACAGACGCTGATGTGACTTAGCGAGGCGCCCCGGAGTGGTTGGCCACTCCCATCCGGGCGCATGTGCGCGAGCGAGTCCGAGGACCTTTCCAGCTTGATACACAAGCAGGTCGCCGCCGTTTCGAATGCTCGGATCAAAGGAGTCAACAATTGCACCAAAAATATCTCCTTTCCATGTCACACCTTCCTTGAGGTGAACCTCGGGAAGTGCCTTGGTGTCTGCCAAGGTGGTCACGACCGCCTTGGAGAGAGAAAAACCACCACGGTCGATGGACCAAAGCGCCACCTGTTTCCCGTTCGCCTCCAAGCGATACCGAGGAGGTTTGCCACGAACCTTTAGATCGGCGACCCATTCATCACTGGTCATGTTTTTCCTTGCAACACTTGCAAATGTATCGAGGAGCATTCGTTCATTCTTTCGCCCACGTGCGCTGAATTCATCGACAGCAGCACGCACTGCTTCCGTTAGGCGCTCCAGCGCCTCATGGCTTCCTGCACCCTGGCCTTGGCGAGTGTCAACAATCGGAACCGATGGGTGTTCGAGCGTCATTCCGGAGTGATTGATGACGCGCTTGTACTGATGTCGATCGACCAAGCGGGCAAACATGCGTTCGATTCTGGCCTTTTCATCGCCGGTCCAATCGCCGGTTACAGGAACGTCATAATGGGCAGCAGGCCATACTTCTTCCAAATCACGAGGCACCAAGCCAAGCGGCGATGTGACCATGACTTCATGGCAAGCGCTTGTCCCAATAGCACGAATAAACCGTCCATGCGATTTAGACAGCCGATACGGTTTCCGAGCTGAGCAGGGGAGGAGAACGAGGATGGTATCCAACCCATCCGGTGCTTGGTAGACCTCGCTCATGTAAGCCTCCCAATCTGCGATGAGTGGGTCGGTCTGAATTGAGGCACTGTGGCAAGGGAAGGAGTGTGTTCGTGCGACATGCGAGGTCAACAGTCCGGGAACGGTCGCACAGAGCGCATCATGGCGTCGCAAATGCTCGACCGAACGAGCGCTGCTGAGCGATTGGCGATCCACAAGGGCCCGCATTTGGTCGCTTGCCATGGCAGCACGGACTTCAGCGATGGATGACTCCCAATGCTGGACTTGCTTGCCCATCGAAGCATCTTCACCCATCGTAGGCACACAATGCCGAGGACCTTGGGCAGTCAATAGCACACCTGCTGCTGCTGCTTGTCGGCTTCGAGAAAGATCGAACAAATCCACACCAAACCAAGTCAAGAGAGCCACATTGTCAGGTCCCCCAAGTCCGGGAGTCCACAAGAGTGCACCCGGAAAACGCCGCTTGAGCACGGTGATGGCTTCGACAAGCCGCCCTGGTTGGGCCGCCAGTTGCAGTGCGTCAACGAGAACAACAACATCCGGAAGCAATTCAGGATCCGTTAACGAATCATCATGGTTGAGTCGTTGCCAAGAAACCGGGAGCAGTTGGGCAGTCCCGGCAGCCTCGCCCGCGTCTGCTTCTTCAAGCGAGGGGGGGAGGACGTGACCGACAGACACCTCATAGGACGGACCGATGCTTTCGAAATCCGGTGGACAAAGGGGCAACCTGCCGCTCAAGGTGAGCGTGGATGGAATCGCAGTGGTACTGGTTGATGAAAAGGGGGCTAATGTGGCATCCACTTCCGGATCGCCTTCCAACAAAATGAGGGCAGGAGTGTAGGCCTGCGGGTTCTTTCGGTCACCAAGACCCCACATACGAGCAAAGCGGTGTCGAGCGAGTACGCTTCGGCCCAAACCTTCGCCCATGGTTTGGCCTGCGGCCTTTGCTTCTTGAAAGATTGGAAGCAAATCGTGCCTTAAGTTGAAAGGAAGTTCCACGCACCCAAGACCATGCAGGGGTTGAAATCATCGCTTTGCGCAGTAGGCTTGGTCCTCCTTGTGCTCACGATGAACATGGCAGTATCGACTGCGGGTGCCGAGGACGGAACCTCTCTGAATGGCTCAGAGACCGTCCGCGATGGACGCATCGTCAGTGTGTTAACAACCCCGGACCAAACTTATGAGCGCACATGGACACTCAACGCTGGAGAATGGACGAGCGTCACAAGTGAATGCGACCAATGCACCGTCACCCTCAATGTCGATGGAGTGAACCTCGACGCCTCGACACCAGTCGCCGTGCAAGCGGTGGAGAATGGAACTGCTACGCTGGCCATCGCCTCACCTGTGTCAGAACTTGTCAGTTACTCGCTCATCGAAACAATCGATGAAGTCAACCCAACAATTCGCCCAAGCCCGGGTGAAGCCGTCGCAAGTCAGCCTGTGTGGCGATGCAATCACACCACTGCCTGCTCAAGAGTTGACATCGGACTGGAAGCCGTCACCTCTACAGAATTTACTGAAGAAGAATTCCTTCTTGGTGTGCTCGAAAACGGTCAAGCAGAGTACGTTGCCGTGCCAGTGAGCGAAGGTGAAACCCTTGAATTGCAAATTCTCCACGCAACCACAGACATAGAAGTCGAAGTTTTCATGCAAACAGACACTGAAGCACACCTGAATCGAAGCCTTGCCCAATCGATGGCACTTGCGACAAATACCCGCCCTGATGAAGCCTATTGGCATGCACAGGAAGAGGGGCGATTCATCCTCAAGATAAGCAGCCAATCACCAACCTCTGCCTTTGCCATCAAGCAAGTTGTACATGCATCAACCGCTGCTTCCCACATGGTGAACCTTAGCGAGCAATCGATGATCAGCGGCTACCATGAAGCAACTATCATCATCGAAACCACGGATACAGCGACTCTAAATGTTCAAGCACTGCATCAAAATGTAACGGCCCAAATCCAACAATTAGTGGATGGCACGTGGCTCTCAGCCACACAAATGGTGTTCGATGCGGGTGATTTGAAAATTATCTACCCTTATCCAAATGCCTCAGCATACCAAATCAAGATGCACGGTGAACGATTTGCGATCGAAGTTGGAAGCACTGATTTCAGCGACACAGGAACGATGGTCGAAGCACCCTCGCAATTACCAACGAGTTCCATGACAAGCAATGCATCATGGCCGTCGCTTGAAATGGATACAGATCCCGTGGAAGGCGAACTTACCCTCGCAATTCACGACACGGCCGATGTTTACAGAATCGAGGTAAATGGGTACGAAGACTCGATTTATCTAATCCAAGTGAAGTTGATCAGCAGCCATTTGGAAGACCTCCAAATTGACATGTGGGAAATTGACCAAGCACTCTGGGAAGCCGTGGACACTCGGAATGCACAAATCATCAATGGAAAGATTGTAACGGCACTGGAATTACCACCAGGCACCCATTTTGTCCGAGTATCTCACGTGGATGTGGCCAATTCAACCAACCACACTTGGGGTTCTCAAGTGACCCCGGTGAATTACATGATTTCCACCGCTTCTGAAATGATTGAAGAAGGCTACCCACCATACTTCCCACCAGATGATGAGACCGTCAAATGGGGTGAAATCGCTCGTTGGTTCATGGGACTCCTCTTCTTGGCACCGTGCGTTTACTTTGCCGTGATTTTTTCCTCCAATCGAAAGCGAGCGATGGAAATGTCCCTCAAGACCGAACAGCTGGCTTGGTTCAAGCAACAAATGGATTCGGGCGAGGCTCAACCGAATACATTGCGAAAGTCACTGGACAAATCGTTGCAAGCAATTGCACAATTGGATTGGTCGACAGCATGCACAACGTGGGGACCTCCAGACGGCCAACATCGCACCGAAGGTATCGCCATGGCAGCTTGGGTCCTCGACTCACGACTCGCCAAGAAGGAAAACGGTCTACCAATCATGGTTGGTGTCCATGTACTCAAAGGGAATTGGGAACTCGCAGCACTCCGATTGGACGCACCCGAGGGCCAGCCTTGGGAAGTCGTCAATGTCGAACCACGGTTCTTGCATCGAGGCGAAGAAATCTTCCTTGACACAATGCGAGAAGGCAACATTACCTTCCTCACCCTCGAAATCAGTGGTCCAGCTGATGCTGTTGATGTGGAATTGAACGGCCGTTCTGATGGCCAGCCAACGGCAGCACGGATGCCTCAAGCGTTGCTGTTGAAGGCACAAAACGAAGAGTGATCACGAGCGTCTGTCTTTGGCGTCTTGCTTAATCCGCTCGACCATGTCACTTGGTGCAAGTGCATCTTTGACTTCCTGAAGTGCCTTCTTGGTTTTCTTGTTAACCTTCTTTGGCATGTGAAGTTTGACCAAGACAATGACGTCGCCACGCCCACCTGAGCGTCGACCGGGCAATCCCCGTTTACGAATTTCCAGTGTCTCCCCAGAGTTTGTACCAGATGGAATCTTGATGGTCAAATCTTTCCCGTCGAGATGCTCGAGGGTGATTGAGGTGCCAAGGACTAAGTCCGCATAGCCAAGGGGAAGCGACATGATCAAATCAGGACCTGAGCGTTCAAACCATGGATGCTCCTCGACTTCAATCTCAATGAATAAATCACCCTGTTGACCTTTGCCTTGAGGCGCAGGAGTGCCACGCCCACGCATGCGCAAACGAGTCCCTTCCTCCGCACCTGCTGGAATGGAAAATCGCAAGGTAGTAGCCTTCGTAGTTTGACCCGTGCCATCACACGGTGAACAGGAGGATGCTGACATTTGCCCCGCTCCATTGCAGGTAGGGCATTCACGGACAACATCCTGCACAAACGGCCCGACTTGCTGGCGCATTCTGACCCTGCCTTGGCCGTTGCAATCACTACAGGTTTTCGTTTCGCCACCTTCTGCACCGGTGCCACCGCATGGTTCGCATTGAGTCGGTAAATCCAGTTCAATTTCTTCAGTGCTACCGTTGTAAATATCGAGGAGACTAACGGTGTGGATGATACGGATGTCGTTGCCACGGCGCCGGTTCGAACGGCCTCCGCCTCCGCCAAACATGCTGGAAAAGAAATCTCCACCAAGGATGTCTTCGAGGTTGATGTTGAAACCACCACCACCGCCAAATCCGCCAAAGGGTGAGCCAGATGGACCGTTGTGTCCAAAGCGGTCGTACTGCGCACGCTTCTCAGCATCGGAGAGGACGGCGTATGCCTCTTGAATTTCCTTGAATTTATCTTCAGCATTTTCTTCTGTGCTGCGATCGGGGTGGTATTTTCGAGCAAGACTGCGGAAGGCATTCTTGAGGTCGCTTTCGCTCGCTGATTTCTCGACGCCAAGAACTTCGTAATAGTCACGCTTGTCAGACATCACCATCACCCAATGCGCAAGCCTAACGGAGCACCTCTTTCAACTTCTCGTCAAGGAAGGGCTTCAAAGATCGAGCCCGCAGTGAGGGCAGAAACGCTCACCCACAGGCACTGCATTCTTGCAGCCCTTGCATGTTGGCACTTGCGCAACAGCCTGTTGGACAATGGGCGCCGCAGTCTGAATCGGGGTCGAAAGCATGGCCATATCCTCGATGCTTCCTTCAGTCGAAGTTGGCGTTGTTTGGTCCCATGCGTAGACCTTGGCTGCTTCCTGCGTCATGCCAGTTGAGGAAACAACCTCTCCCGTAGCATTCACAGTGGCATCGATGCCGCCTCCATCGCTCATCGAGGTCAGCTTGAGGCTTACATCGTCCTTCGATTGGGCTTGAGTACGGATTGGTGCCACCGGACGTTGAGCAGTGACGGGGGCGGCTTGGGAAGCAGCCTGCAGGCGTGCTTGCTTTCTTAGCCGGCGTTGTTCGCCGGCATCGCCACGTCCAAAGAGTCCGCCAATCGAGTCCAACAGCGAGTCCATTGGTGATTTCTTTCGAACAGCACCAATCGTTGAATCTACAGGTTGGTCACCGAATGCCTCATCGCCACTCATCCGCCTGTTTGCTTTCCGGATATGGGAAGCGTCCATGAGCATGGTGACGTCAACCCGGTCGTCTTCACCTAAGTTCATTTCAGGCGCTTCGGAATCAATCGTGCTGACTTGACCTTTGAGTTTGAGTTGTGCTTCAGCAGAGAGTTCTGAGCCAAGAATGGCATTGCTTTGCCAAACACCTTCTTCTTCAGCCTGGTAGACCTTCTTCATCTCCTTCATGACTTTCGAACGGTGGTATTCGTGATCCCTCACTTGCGATGAGCGACGCCACAAAAAGATACCAACACCCAATGCGCCGGCGTAAAAGAAGTACATCAGAATTGGTTCAACTTCGAACATTTTACGCAACGGTGTCACGGTGACATGAATCATGGCCATGACAAGGACCGGCATTGCTGCAATCCCCCTGGATGTTGCACTGCGTTCACCTGCCATTATGCTCCCCGTCCAGTGCTCCGTACATCGCCTCAAGTATCTTGCCTTCGCATGCGTCGAAGGTTCAGCGGTCTGTTGCAGCCCTGCCACGTCGGAGAAAACCGTCAATGAGTCCAATCGAGAAACTCGTGTGGAGCATGAAAAGGCACAATGGGACGCCAACAAGCAATGATGGGCGCTTAAATCGAAGCACCATTCGGACTGCTTCGGCGACCAAGACACAACCGTATGCCCCCATCGGAACAACCCACCATGGTGATTGCAAAACAAAGAGTGTGAGGGTGAACAGGAGGCCAAACCAAGGCAAGTATTCACGGAGGCTCATACGTTTTGGATGGCGCATCACCGTCTTGGTTCGCCAAAAGCCATACCTGTGACCCATTTTCCACCACTGCTTCAATCCCGTCCGTTTTGTCATGTGAACCGTGGTCCGAGGGGTTCGCCACAATGCGTATCCTTCAGCAGCAAGTCGCATGGATACATCACTATCCTGGCTTGAAAGGAACGATTCGTCCCAGCCACCAACTGCGGCAAGCGCATCCCTTGCATGGAGGACAAAAGCAGGTATTTTGCACGGGCTGGCTTTCGAGAAAGTGTCAAATTGTCCACCGCCACTTCCCAATGGCGAGGCAAGTGTTGCCTCAACCCAAGACTCAACGGTCCCCAATTCACCCTCTCTTGTTGCCACTCGGCAACCAAGTGCTGCCAGAGGGCTGGATTCAATCTCAGAAATCCGGTTCCATTCCTCCACCATAACGGCGATATGGTCGGGCTTCACCGTGCTGTGACCGATCAATTCGAGCACATGTGTAACTGAGTCTGGAAGCAATCCAAGGGCTAAATTCCGGCCCTCCGCCACAAATCGACCGGGATTAGAATGAAGCTCAATCTGCGGCCCTTCCGTGCGAGCAGAGCGAACCATTGCTTCTTCAACTTCCTTGGCGGTTTGATCTGTTGATCCACCGTCTAAAACCAAGATCAAATGGTGTGAGGCGGGGTATGTTTGCTGGATCAATGAATCGAGGCAAGCGCCAATATGAGCCTCTTCATTCAACACAGGGAGGACGGTGGCCATCATTGGATTGAACGCCGCCCCCATGATGCTGGGTTTCGTCCCGAGATATTCACCTCTTCGCTTCACACAACCGCGAAAGGCATGTTCATGTGCAACCAACCTTTGGCCATCAACATGGACCAACCCCTCGTCAAGCTTAACGGCGTGAACGAAGGCATCGCAGTCCACATTCAAACGGTGCTCGAGGGCGCCGATGATCCAAACAAAGTGGCAGATGCAGTCCATGCCTTATTCCCTGAGTTCCCACTTCCTGCCGAAGTGTTAGAGCCCCAGTTCGGTGCTGCGAGCAACCATGTGTGGGAAGCAGAACATGTGTCCCTCGGCCACTTTCTCTCCATGCTTCACACACAACGTATCCTCGATACATCCTTGGACGCAATGGGTCGACATCTAAACGGTGACACAACGGTGTTCCAAATGGCTCGACAAGCAGCCCTATCGTCAAAGGTTGCGTTCCCCCTTCCTGGCGAAGCACCACTTGGTGGCGTGATTCAGGTAACGCTCACATCGCCCAACTTGATGGATTGGTTGCACGCAGCAACATGGCACAAAGGTCGAGACAGCGTACCACGAACCCTCGATGATGAGCGTTCAATGGCTTCAGACGGTGAAGCAAGCACCTGGGTTTAATCGATTAAATCGAGTTCCTTCAACCGCTCTACAACTTCGTGATCGGAACCAGTAAAGTCCAGTGTCTTGCTGCTTTCGTAGGTGTGCCATTCCACACAATCATGAGAAGTCCAGCGCTGATTATGGATGAACGACGGTGACACGCCCTCAAATTCACACATCATAATGTCCAATGCGATGGTGACTTCCGGTAATTCATGGCACCATGTCCCAATCGATGACCCTGCGTGGATAAGCCAACCAAACTCTTCTTCAATTTCCCGAACAATCGCATGATGAAACATCTCATCTGACTCAAGTTTCCCACCCGGGAATTCCCATGTACCTGCATGGCGTTCGTGCGATGCCCGCCGGGCCACAAGAAACCTGCGTTCATCGAGGAGGAGCGACCCCACAACCTTCAGCACTGGTTTGTGGAGCATCCGGGCAATGACTTGGAGGACGAGGTGAAGGCTTGAATCGAAGGGATACACGGATGCTGGTGGCAGGTGAAGAAAGAGGATTGGGATGGTTCCGTCGGTGTTTGCCTCCAAGCTTCTGTACAATGTTTCGTTGCACAAATATGCACCAGCGTCGATCGAGGATTCCGCATCGGTTTGCCAAGATTGAAACCAGTGTTTCACAGGAACTGTTGATGGGCGATCGCCTTGACCCGAAAGAGTGGCCGATGCTACCTGTCGACCCTCATTATCAGGAATCCGCATTGCAAGTCGGTCCACAGCTAATGTCTCAAGCCGAGGAAACGTACAACTTCCGCACACACCAAGATGAAGAACAGCATCCCAAGTCTCACCAGATGCAATGCGATTGGCCACCGTCATGCTGCCTGCCGTGTCAACTGAAAGCACCAAGCGTTCAAGTTCAACTGGGACTGGTTTGGATGAAGCCCTCAAAGCCGACCAGGGGTCTTCGACGACCATTGCATCAGTCAATGCGTTGACAACATCCATTGAAACATTGACATCCGAGCCCCCAAAGGGTTCGAATCCTGTCAGAAGTACACGGACCACGGACCACCCTACTGGTGGAGGTTTTTCATTCCGATGCCCATCAAAGAAGCGTCATCTTGACAAGGCCGACACCACACCAACAGCCACAGCGCAGGGGTGAATGAATGGAAGAAATGGTTGTTCAATTCCCCGCTGAAGGCAAAAAGGACATCACCGATCGTCGAGAAGTTCGATTCGTTCGTGAAGTCTGGCGACAAATTACCTTCGGTGTCGGAGCATGGGGGACTCTTCGCCCGCTGATTGCAGCGGTGCTTGCTGCAATCCCGTTCCTCTTCCTTGGGCAACACTTCAATCGCAAGCACAGACGCGGCTTTGATTGGTTCCTGCTGCAGATCCCCTTGGCTCTAACCCTCGTGCTATGGGTTGGCCTCTACCTGTATTCGATTTACGATGCATGGCGGGACGCAACGATGGTCGGCGCAACGACCGATGCCTAAGGACGCCACAGTTGATTTTCAGAGGAAATTGAGCCGTCTGCCAACCCTTCGAGGTCATCAAGGTCATCTTGGTCAAATTCAGTCGGCAGGTCGCCTGAAAAGAACGAACCGACGGAGCGAGAGTTGATGGCCCAATACATCACAGAATCTTCGTTGTCCGAATGCCCCTTGTTTTCGCTGTCTTCGTGGTCTGCAGGCGAGGTGTAAACGAGGTTCACTAGGCCTAGCAAATGCCCGACCTCATGAACAACCACGCTGTTTTCGACTTCTTCGGCCGATGGTCGGTTAAAGAAGCCTGCAGCATCGTCAACTGACTCGCCAAAGATAGCGATGGTGGAAGCGTCAACCGCAACACCGAGAACATTGTCATCTTCATAGGTTCCAGAAGGGAAGATGATTTGCCACGTCAAGACTGAACCGTCTCTTGGTTCGTCTGCCTTTGCATCCCAACCCTTCTCACGAACGTCATCTGCGTCCCATGACCCTTCGTGGTTGAACGATGTCGAGGTGAATTTTAGGTCCACGCCGTTGGGTTTGTCACACACTGATTCAAGCCGCTCGACAAGCATGTCCGTGCTGGTGGTTTCTGGTTTGAAGCCTTCCTCGTAATCGATTTCCACGACCAGACGGGTGTAGGAACTGTCTTCCAAGCATGCCAAGGTAAGGCCGCCTGGTATGCCGTGATTCTCGAACAAATCGTTGGTAAGGTTTGACGTCCCGACACAGCCAGACAGCGGAGCGAGAAGCACAAGGAGCATGAGGATGATTCCAATGGGTCCTTTCGCCATGTTTATCCCTCCTTCCAAATGCTTTCAAACCCATGTATTACCAGTCTTCTGGAATTTCGAGCGGTGAGAACAATTGACCTGGCCCTTGAGCCCGAGATAATTGAGCACGTGACAACGCTTCCCAAGGCCGCAGGGCTAGCAATCCTTCTGCAAGTGTAGCTTCGATTTCCACGAGGGTCACGCGAATCAGAGTCGAAAGAATATCCATTCGATCTTCATCGATGATTTTGAACACCTTTTCGAGGTCGAACGTAGCGCTGACATCACCTTGGCTGCTTTCTTCGATTGGCCAAGGGGCGGTGATTCGCTCGCTGAACGCCTGCCCACTTGCTTCGATGTGAGCATCAAGCGAACGGGAAAGACCGGCGATGTGACGGCCAACGACGAGGCTGACCTCAATCAAAGGCATGTTTAGTTGGTTGATCAGGTTGACCACGCGCTCTTGCATCGTCACCATGCCTTCGACGGCAGCGTCAGGTGTGTCGCTCATTGCTTAGCCTCACTTCTTCATTGATTCGACGTACTGCCAACCAAAGTGATTCCACTGGTCTTGAGTCCAACCTTCAGGGAGGCCTGTTGGTGGAAGTGGAGGTGGTGGCCGTTGCCCCGGGGCAACTGGTTGTGCTGGCGCTGGAGCGACGGGGGCAGGTGGAGCTACAGATTGAGCCGGCACTGGTGTTGCATGTGCTGCATCTCCGAATTCTGGAACGACCTTTGGAGCGCTCATTTCGTCGACCACGGATTGTGTTTCATCGGTGAGTCCACCCTCAAGACCTTCTGTACGGATCCTGCGGTTGAGAACCAACATCCACATGGCTAAGGAAAGTGATACCAAAGCGACAATGTAGAGCACAATGGTGAAGGTACTTTCCGAAGCTTGCTGCGCAAGTGCGTCACCATCTCGAACTGTTTCGCCCTTGACAATCAGTGGGTCAACAGTTCGTCGATCCATTTCGACCTCATCGACCAAAATTAACAATCGGTACTCAACGCTTTCACCCTCGCCAACATCTGCGACGGTGGCCATTTGTGCTTCTGTCAAACCACCTGCAGTGGCCACGAGGTCGACGCGTACGACTTCTGCCCAGAATCCACCTTCAACGGCACGCTGAAGCACATAGGCGATGTCACCCTTGCCACCTTGGTTCAAAGCCTGAACTTCAAGGTAGACTGCTTCGCCTTCAACAGGTGAAGGATTACTCCATGAAAGAACCGTGTCGCCATGACTCAAGTCAAGCGACGGGCCAAGCAGTGCCAGTGGCCACGATGCAATTGGTGTGGAAAGTGAATTGTCGAGGGTATCGAATGGATTGCCCGCAGCATCTGAGCCTGAGACCCAGACATCGACCACATAGGATGGAAGCAGCACTGTGGCCCCAGCATCCGTGAGGTCAAGGTGACCGGTCCAGAAGAATTGCTCACCGAATGGTGTGGTGTCCGGAAGCGGTAGGCTGCCTCGCGAAATTTCTGCCTCGCCAGCACGCACTCTGTAATGCAAAACGGCTGGTTCGTCAAGATTGAATCCATAATCATCCAGTGTCTCCAGCATCACAAGCAAGTCGCCAGCGTCACCAATCGAGAGAGGTGAATCTGAGGAAACTTCGTTGAGTGAAATCGCTGAGATCGTTGGACGTGAACTGTCGACTGCTAGGCGTACGCGGGGAATGATTGATGTTTCATCCAAGGCAATGCCCGGCAAGTCATCGAGGCCCAATCGTAGGTCTAAGTGTCCAGAACGAACGGATGGAATCAACAAATCGAGGCTGAATTCACCAGCATCTCGTGTCGAAGTTCGCCATGTGTAATCATAATCGCCAAACACGACGTCAAAGGCCCCAGCAGGAGCAGGTGTGTCGTCTTCTGAGAACAGAACTCGCCCGTTCACCCTCAAGGCTTGCCCAGCACCGATGAGGGTCTCGCTGAATTCATTGTTGTAGTGGTTGGTTCCATCCCTCAATTCAACGGCTCGAATGTGCCCATCCATTGTATCGAATCGGAAGTCATTGTCTAAACTCCATGCGTCATTACCGAGGCCAGCCTTTGCTTCGAAACATGGCGTTTCTTCACCTACGTTGCATGGCAAATCTGTTACCAAAATTTTTGGAATAATTCTCGATTCTCCATTGGTGTCAAACTGTTCAGGGAACGTCCAAGTCAATTGGAACCTCGCAATGATTTTGATGATGCTGTTGTTGTCTTCATCAATCGATACTGAGGAGTAGAGGTTCGAAACAGCGATGTTGCCAGATCCGGCTTCCATCACGGCGGTTGGCATTCCGTTTTGGTCAGCCATGAGTGAGATAAAGACCGAAGTATCATCGTCATCGTAATCGCCACCAAGCGCTAACTGAACGTATTGGATGTCTTGCCATCCATTTCGATCAGAGAGAACGATTTGAGCGGAATATGGGATGCCGGGGTGCAGTGGTGATTTGTCATCGTGACCAAGAATGGTCGAATTATCCAAATCCAATTGCGGTTCAAATTCAACACGGATTCTGTAAGTGCTAAGATCATTCTCCCAATCCGGAATGGTTTCACCAGGGGCATAGCCACATGGAATGGTGGAATCTGGGCACACTGGACCCTTCCCCATCGCAACAGCATTGTCTTGTGCGTCTTTTCCGGTCACATAGAAAGACACTCGTTGGCCGTGCTCGAGCATTGAATCGTCAATCAATCCTTGGAAAATATTCAGGCCACCGGTTTGAATTTCAGGGGAAGAGAGTGTTTTCATCTCATATTCGTCTTCATTCGGCAGGCCATCAAAGTTGTAGTCGCTGCAGCCAATAGCGGAGCTTGCTTTGCATCCAATCCAGTAGTGCAATGAAATTTGATTCGGTGGATCGACTGAATCTTGGATGACAACGCTGAGAGATTGTCCGCCGGGGGCTGGTGGGCCCGCATGGCGTTCTTCACCATCACCAGGGGTGGAGGAAAGAACGAGCGGTGAATTCCCGTCGAGAATCAAACGCAGGGTATTGTAGCCCGGATTGGTATAGGTGGAACCGTTTGGAAGGTCGTTTGGAATCACGTAGAAAATCATTCCACCGGGTGAGGATTCTAGCGGTGCGGTGAAGGTCATGTTGTACTCTCCAAATGCAGGGTTCTGCTCGACTGCCAGCACGACAGGTTCGCCAATTGGGTCGCCATCATAGGTGACGTTTTGTCCGATGATGGTCATGTTGAATTGACCAGCAAGCGGGGAAAGTTGGGAATCTTGGAAATGGATTCCACCAGTGAAGGTGAGGTTGAATCCACCACGTACCCAGTCTTGGTTGTAGAGTTCCCTTCCTGTTTCCTCATAGACACGAAGGCCATCGAGTTGGACATCATTTTCAACAATCAAATCAAGCGAATTTGTTTCCCATGCAGAGACAGAAA
>ERZ1047985.1674-NODE-1674-length-14910-cov-4.920431_pt1 | contig 14910 bp, 10 predicted proteins | sample MGYA00383097_ERZ1047985 | MGnify/ENA primary metagenome ERZ1047985 (study PRJEB29581, sample SAMEA5548367) | metagenome | biome: marine; feature: coastal; material: water | depth 50 m | study: Short-term variability in the microbial, nano- and picoplankton...
GAAGTTATTTTAGCACTTTACAAAGAAAAGGGTGTTCATTTTGTCGATGACATGAATGGAATTTTTGGTTTTGCCTTATACGACAAGGAGAAGGATGAGTATTTCATTGCTCGAGATCATATGGGAATTATCCCTCTATACATAGGATGGGATAAATACGGGACATTTTATGTGGCTTCAGAATTAAAAGCTTTGGAAGGGATATGTACCACAATAGAGTTATTTCCTCCTGGCCATTTTATGAGCAGTAAGGATGGTGAATTGGTGCAATGGTATAGGCGTGACTGGGAAGATTATCAAGCTGTAAAAGATAACAAAACTAGCATTGCTGAGGTGAGACAAGCGCTTGAAGATGCAGTGCATAGGCAATTGATGAGTGACGTTCCTTATGGCGTCTTGTTGTCGGGTGGGCTAGATTCATCTGTTACTTCCGCTATTGCAAAAAAATATGCAGAACGACGCATAGAGGCAGATGATAAAGAACAAGCATGGTGGCCTCAGTTGCATAGTTTTTCTGTTGGTTTGGAAGGCTCACCTGATTTAGTTGCTGCTAAAAAAGTTGCAGATCATATTGGTACGATTCATCATGAAATAGTATTCACTATTCAAGAAGGTTTGGATGCCATAAATGATGTTATTTACCAATTAGAGACTTACGATATTACAACCATTAGAGCGAGTACTCCTATGTATCTTATGGCACGTGTCATTAAATCTATGGGGATCAAAATGGTGTTATCAGGTGAAGGAGCCGATGAGTTATTTGGTGGCTATTTGTATTTTCATAAGGCACCAAATGCTGAGGAGTTTCATGAAGAAACCGTGCGTAAATTGAGTAAATTACACATGTATGATTGTTTGAGGGCAAACAAGAGTTTAGCTGCATGGGGAATCGAAGGCCGGGTACCATTTTTAGACAAGGAATTTATGGATGTTGCCATGCGTTTAAATCCACAAGACAAAATGATTAATAATGAGCGTATGGAGAAATGGATTGTTAGAAAGGCTTTTGAAGACATGTTACCTGAGTCTGTGGCTTGGAGACAAAAAGAGCAATTTAGTGACGGTGTTGGTTATAGTTGGATTGATACCTTGAAAGTGGTTGTTGATACCGAGGTGACTCAAGAGCAACTAGCAAATGCACATTTTAGGTATCCAATTCAAACTCCCCAAAATAAAGAAGAGTACTATTATCGAACGATATTTGAGTCTCATTTTCCTAGTGATACTGCGGCTAAAAGTGTTCCTCAAGAGCCAAGTGTTGCATGTAGCACAAAAATTGCTTTGGAGTGGGATGAGGCATTTAAAAACATGAATGATCCTTCAGGTAGGGCTGTTGCGAAAGTTCATGACGACGCTTACTAAAGCTTAGCCCAAAAGAGATATTGTTGTACGTTTAACAATAACCATTCAAATTAGAGTTAAAAACATCAAAATTAAAAATATAAAAATGTTTAGAAATCGCTTTTAAAGCAATGTTCTATAATTAGGTGTTTCCACAGTTTTTTGAAACATAGTAAAATCAATTTTAAGGCCTTTTTTAAGCAGTTTAAGCGACTTTATGATAGTTAACAAATGTTAATAATTATGTTGTAAGTACAGGTCAAACCTTCATAATAGTTGATGAAAATTGTATATTTGTTTTACGATTTGTAGGTTGTTTTCCCACAACCAAAGCAATTAGAAAACGTGAAATAATAGATACATTTATTATGAGTGAAAATAAAGAAGAATTCAACAAACATAATTATTCAGCAGATAGTATTCAAGCACTTGAGGGTATGGAGCATGTTAGAATGCGACCTTCAATGTATATTGGAGATGTAGGTACAAGAGGTCTACATCATTTAGTGTACGAAGTTGTTGATAATTCTATCGACGAGGCCTTAGCAGGACATTGTGATAATATCACGGTAACTATCAACGAAGACAATTCAATTACAACAGAAGATGATGGTCGTGGTATCCCTGTTGGGTTACACAAAAAAGAAGGCGTCTCAGCTTTAGAGGTTGTTATGACAAAAATTGGTGCTGGAGGAAAATTTGACAAGGATTCTTACAAGGTTTCCGGTGGACTTCACGGTGTCGGTGTGAGTTGTGTGAATGCATTGTCTGAACATCTTAAAGCGACAGTGTTTAGAGAGGGGAAAGTTTACGAACAAGAATACGAACGAGGTAAAGCAATGTATCCTGTGAGACAAGCTGGAGATACAGATAAAAGAGGAACCACGGTGACCTTTAAACCGGATTCAACGATATTTACACAGACATTAGAATACAGTTATGACACTTTAGCAAGTAGACTTCGTGAATTAGCATATTTAAATAAAGGGATTACGGTTCATTTAATTGATCGAAGGCATAAAAAGGATGATGGAGAGTTTGAGGGTGAGACATTTCACTCAAAGGAGGGTTTAAAAGAATTTATAACCTATCTTGATGCTACTCGTGAGCCTTTAATGAAAAACGTAATTGCTTTTGAAGGGGAGAAAAATGGAATTCCTGTGGAGGTTGCCATGATTTACAACACCTCATATGCTGAGAACTTACATTCGTACGTAAACAATATAAACACCCATGAAGGTGGAACACACTTATCAGGATTTCGAAGAGGATTGACTCATACATTAAAGAAATTTGCTGACGGTTCAGGAATGCTAGATAAATTAAAATTTGATATTTCAGGTGATGATTTTAGAGAGGGGTTAACGGCAATTATTTCTGTCAAAGTTCAAGAGCCACAATTTGAGGGTCAAACAAAAACTAAATTAGGAAATAGAGAAGTTTCTTCCTCCGTAAGCCAAGCAGTTTCAGAAATGTTGACAGATTATTTAGAGGAACATCCTGACGATGCTAAGACCATTGTTCAAAAGGTGATTCTTGCAGCACAAGCACGTCACGCGGCCCAAAAAGCACGTGAAATGGTGCAGCGGAAAACTGTTATGAGTATTGGAGGGTTACCCGGAAAATTATCTGACTGCTCTGAACAAGATCCTGCCAAATGTGAAGTGTTTTTAGTTGAGGGAGACTCTGCAGGAGGAACAGCGAAACAAGGTCGAGACAGAGCATTTCAAGCAATATTACCTTTGCGAGGTAAGATTTTGAATGTTGAAAAGGCGATGACGCATAAGGTTTTTGAAAATGAAGAGATAAAAAATATATTTACAGCACTTGGTGTCACAATTGGTACAGAGGAGGATAGTAAAGCGTTAAATTTATCAAAATTACGATATCACAAAATAGTGATTATGTGTGATGCTGATATTGATGGTAGCCACATTGCAACCTTAATCTTGACTTTCTTTTTCAGATACATGAAAGAGCTAATTGAAAATGGGCATATTTACATTGCAACGCCACCATTATACCTCGTCAAGAAAGGAGCTAAGAAACAATATGCTTGGAGTGATGAGGAACGTGATAGTATCGTTTCTACGTTTGGTGACGGTTCAAAAATTCAACGATACAAGGGACTTGGTGAGATGAATGCCTCACAATTATGGGACACAACTATGAATCCTGAATTCAGAACGATGCGGTTGGTGCAGATTGACAATGGAACAGAAGCTGATCGTATCTTCTCAATGTTGATGGGAGATGAAGTTCCGCCAAGGCGAGATTTTATCGAGAGAAACGCTATATATGCAAATATTGATGCTTAAATAGTCTCAAAAAAAATTTATAAAATGCCTGTTTACAGGCATTTTTTGTACTCTTTTATTTCGTTAAAAAGTAAATTTCATCGATAACACAATCTTTTTTTGTAAATTTAAAAGACCGATTAGTTCTAAAATTAAAAACATGAGAGCTTTATTTATCACCCTAGTTGTTTTTTTTTCAACGAATGTTGTAAAATCACAAGTATTTGAAAGTATTTTAATTGCTTCTGATGATGCAAGTCTTTTAATGGAAAATTACACCAACCCAGTAATTAGAGGATTAATGTCAGACATGAATAATGGTTGGTATACCACGGCGAAGACCCACAAAAAATTAGGTTTTGATGTGACCATAACTGCGAATGTCGCATTGGTTCCAAAATCTGACGAAATGTTTGCTTTTATACCAACAGACTACAGTTACTTATCGCTTCCAAATGGTGAAAATGAGTTGCCAACATTAATGAGTTCTTCAAATACTGATACCAGAGTTAACGTTCAAATTGATAACGGAAATGGGACTTTTAATGTGGCTAGTTTTGACATGCCCGGTGGGATAAAGGATGATTTGCCAATTAATGCAGTGCCTACTCCCATGGTGCAATTTGGATTGGGGTTACCATTTAAAACAGATATTAAATTACGCGTAGTTCCAAAGATAAGTTTTGATGATAATCTAGAAACTAATTTATTTGGTTTGGGATTGCAACATGATCTGATGCAGTATCTAGGGCCTTTAGAGAACTTACCTTTGAACGTTTCGTTGCTTGCAGCATTCACAAATATGAAGGTTACTTATACGATTGGAGACGATGATCTTTCCGATGACATCATTTCATCAAATGCTCTGGCTGAATTTAAAATGAAAACATGGACGTTACAAGCTTTGGCATCTCTTGATTTTAAAATACTTACTGTCTATGGGGGAGTTGGTTATAACAATGGTACAGCCACAACTAAAATTAAAGGGGATTACACGATTAATTATGATGTTGAAGATGGTTCAGGAAACTTTATAAATACGGTCAGTGAAATAATTTCAAATCCTATAAATCTAGATTTTTCTGCTAATAACATCAAAGCAACGCTAGGAGCAAGAATTAATATTGGATTCTTTAAAATATTTACAGACTACTCATTTCAAAAATATAATACAGTAACAGCGGGAATCGCTTTTAGTTTCAGATAAACTAGCAAAAATAGGTTTGCTGAAATGTTTTTTATTTTATCTAGCACTTTCTTTATTTGACAATGATTATTTTGTAATTTTGCGGCTTAAAACGAACTTAAAATCACATACAAAATATGAAAATTACAGTAGTTGGAGCAGGAGCGGTTGGAGCGAGCTGTGCAGAATATATTGCTATTAAAAATTTTGCCTCGGAAGTTGTTTTACTAGATATCAAAGAAGGCTATGCAGAAGGAAAAGCAATGGATTTAATGCAAACGGCGTCCTTGAATGCTTTTGATACAAAAATCACTGGAAGTACAAATGATTATGAAAAAACTGCAAACAGTGATATTTGTGTTATCACTTCTGGTATTCCAAGAAAGCCAGGAATGACGAGAGAGGAATTGATTGGTATTAATGCAGGGATTGTTAAAACAGTGTCGACAAGTCTCATTCAACATTCTCCAAATACCATCATCATTGTTGTAAGCAATCCAATGGACACGATGACTTATTTGGTTCACAAGTCTACTAACCTACCTAAGAATAGAATCATTGGTATGGGAGGTGCGCTTGACTCAGCTCGTTTTAAATATAGATTAGCAGAGGCTTTAGAGGCTCCAATAAGTGATGTTGATGGTATGGTTATTGGAGGTCATAGTGATAAGGGAATGGTTCCTCTAATTAATCATGCCACAAGAAATAGTGTGAAAGTATCAGAATTTTTATCTAAAGACCGTATGGATCAGGTGACAGAAGCAACTAAAGTAGGAGGAGCAACTTTGACGAAACTTCTCGGAACCTCGGCTTGGTATGCACCGGGTGCCGCTGTATCAGGATTAGTTCAAGCAATTGCTTGTGATCAGCATAAATTGTTTCCATGTTCTGTCTTGTTAGACGGTGAATTTGGACTACACGATTTATGTATTGGTGTACCTGTTATACTAGGTAAAAATGGTATTGAAAAAATCATTGAAATTGACCTAAACGATAAAGAAAAAGCACACCTAAATGAAAGCGCTTCAGGTGTAAAGAAAACAAATAGTTTATTAGAATTTTAATCCATAAAATTACATGAGAACCACAGTCATATTTTTTGTAGCAATTGTAACAAGTTTATTTGGATTTTCCCAAAATAATTTAACGGAGGGTGTCGTCGTTATCTCTCAAACCATGTCAAGTGACAATGATGAGATGAATGCACAGCTCGCAATGATGGGAGACATGAGAACCACAACTTATTTTAAAAATGATAAATCAAGAACAGAAGTTTCAAGTCCCATGACTGGAGATATGATTGTGATTACTGATGGTGCCTCCAAAGAAATGGTAACATTCATGGATAATCCTATGTTAGGAAAAAAATACATTAAAGGTTCATTAGATATAGCGCAAAGTGCACTAAATGATATCGTCATAACCAAAGGAGATGAAACTAAGATGTTTTTAAATTTCAAGTGTCAACAATACTTTGTGACATCCTCAGTACAAGGACAACCTATGGAAATGGAAGTGTTTACAACCGACGCCATAAATGCTTATTCTCAACAAACGGCTCCTTATGGTGATGAAATTAAGGGTTTTCCACTGTATGTTTCTTTATCGATGAATCAGATGGGATCCAATATTAAGGTTGTGAGTAATGTTATTGAAATCAAAAAAGAAGTTTTGGACGATAAAAAGTTTAGTTTAGAAATTTTAGACGGTTATGATGAAATGAAGCAGGAGTAACTAGAGAAATTAACTTGAGATAATTACAAAAAAGAGCAACCACAGTGTTGCTCTTTTTTATAATTGAAATAAGCTGTTTTATGATGACGAGTTTTTTGAAGTAATATTTCTGCAAATACCACTGACGGCGCATTATTATTTTTTTATATTTGGCCCATGAATTTAAAGAGGTTTACGGGCGCGCTCGTTATATTAATTACGTTTCTAGGGGTTATTTATCAACAGCAAAACACCCCTCCTAATCAAGAAATTGTATTGCAATTTACGGATGCCCATGTAACCATTTCAGAAACTCAGCATACCTTAAATCTGATAAAAAATCAGTTGCATCATCTTGGAGCTCACAATATTCGTGTTAAAGAAATTGATGGAGGAATTTTAACAATTACTTATTACAGTACTATTGAGGCCTCGCATATAAAGAAAAATTTAATTCAAAAAAGCTACCTTCTAAAGGGTTACAGCAACAGAAGTCAAAATCACTCTTCAGAAAAATCACCATTAAAAAATGATGTTGTGAATTATGACGTTGATGTATTCTTGTTAAAGAATACAACTGATATCGAAAGCAATCAATTAGCTGCGATTTTTTTAGAATTAAGCGCTGACAACCAGAGAATTTTAATTCCAAAAATCTTGATATTCTCCCCTAAGTTATATGATAAAAACAAAAACATCGGCCAAGAGACTTACAAACCATCGCATGATGTTATTCTATTAGATGGTAAAAAATATTACCATACACTTAACGTAAGAGCAGGGCCGTTTGTGTGATGGTTCACACTCCTCAAAGATTTGAGGATCGCTTTTATTACAGCACCAAAAACTCTTTTAATAATAAAAAATTGTCTAATACTCGTGTAAATTTTATATTTGCCCGATTTAAATTTTAGACTAAAAAATCAATACAATGCAAAATAAAGGATTAGTAAAACTATTTGCAATCTTATTCGGACTGGTAAGTATCTACCAATTATCGTTTACGTTTAAGGCAAATCAAATTGAAAAACAAGCGAAAGAAATCATAACATCGAAGATATCTGATTCAGAAAAAGATTTCGATGAGAAACGAAGTAGCGAGGAAACAAGGTATCTTGATTCATTATCAAGTCAAGAGGTTTTTAATATAGGAGTCGCTAATTACACCTTCAAAGAAGTCAAAGAAAAGAGTATGAATCTTGGACTTGACCTAAAGGGAGGTATCAGTGTCATTCTTCAAATATCAGTACAAGACATTTTAAAGGGACTAGCTAATGATAGTAAAGATCCTGTTTTTAACAAGGCGTTAGTAGACGCTCAAGAACTGCAGAAAGACAGTCAAAATAGTTTTATTGAAGACTTTTTTGAAGCTTTTGATGCTATAAAAGGAGATACAACATTAGCATCTCCTGATATTTTTGCCAACAGAGATTTGAGTGAGGAAATCACGTTCAATATGACGGATGATGAGGTCAAGCCAGTGTTAAGAACCAAAGTAGATGAATCAATCGTTTCAGCTTTTGAGGTATTACGTAAACGTATTGATCAATTTGGTGTGACACAACCAAACATACAACGTTTGGGAACGTCTGGTAGAATTTTAGTTGAGTTACCAGGTGTGAAAGATAAAAAACGTGCTACTGAATTGATTACTACCACAGCTCAATTGGAGTTTTGGGATGCATTCCCAGGAGAAGGTTTTTTGCAATTCATTGTACAAGCTAACGAAGTGCTGAAAGGACTCGTTGAAGTAGAGGCACCCAAAGAAGCAATAGAATCTCAAGATACGGAGGATACTGAAGGAGATCAAATTGCAGACTTGTTGGGAGAAACATCTACCGATACGACAGCTGTAGCAATTGTAAATCCACTTACGGATTTGATTAGAGGAACAGGTTATCAAGGAGGTCCAATTGTCGCTTTATTTGAAACAAAGGATAAGCAAAAAGTGACAGAGTATTTAGACATGCCTCAAGTAAAGTCACTACTTTCAGGTGATCAGCGATATGTTAAATTCGCGTGGGGTATACCTGCGGAAGACGGTGATTTAATTGAATTATACGCCTTAAAAGGAAACAGAGATCAAAAACCACCATTAAGCGGAGCTGTTATTACAGATGCTAGAAATTCATTTGCACCAAATGGGAAGCCAACTGTTTCTATGCAAATGAATGCAAAAGGAGCTAAAATATGGGAAGAAATGACCGGAAGGGCCTTTAACACAGGAGGTCAAATTGCCATTGTTTTGGATAACATTGTGTATTCAGCACCAGGTGTTACTACGGGAGCAATTGCAGGAGGTAACTCAGAAATCTCCGGACAATTCACCTTAAATGAAGCGATAGATTTAGCAAATGTTTTACGTGCTGGTAAATTACCAGCAAGAGCTGAAATTGTTCAAGCTGATGTCGTGGGTCCATCACTGGGTAAAGAGGCTATTGATAGTGGAATGACCTCATTTTTAATTGCATTGACCCTAGTCTTACTTTGGATGGTGTTTTATTATGGAAAGTCAGGTATTTTTTCAGATATAGCGCTAATTCTAAATATTTTATTAATCTTTGGAGTGCTCTCCGGTTTAGGGGCTGTTTTGACCTTACCTGGTATCGCAGGTATTGTACTAACAATTGGTATCGCAGTAGATGCTAATGTGCTTATCTACGAGCGTGTTAGAGAAGAATTAACTAAGGGAAAAGGACAAAAAGAAGCTGTTAAAGATGGATTTAGCAATGCATTATCCTCTATTTTAGATGCCAATATTACCACAGGTTTAACAGCACTTATCTTATTTGTGTTTGGAACTGGTCCTATAAAAGGATTTGCAACCACACTTTTAATAGGTATCGTCACATCACTATTTACAGCAATTTTTATAACGAGATTATTAATTGATTGGTATGCAAACAAAGGAGGGAATTTAGATTTTTCAACCTCTGTTACTAAAGGTTTATTTAGAAATATTAATATTAATTTCTTGAAAAAACGTCGTGTTTCATATTTGATATCGACTGCGATCATAATCGGAGGATTAGGGTCCTTGTTTACAACAGGATTGGATGAAGGTATCGACTTTGTTGGAGGTAGAACTTACACAGTTCGATTTGCGCAAGATGTGAATGCTGAGGAAGTTTCTGAATCAGTGGTTGCGACTTTTGGAAGTGGTGAAATTAAAACTATTGGTGGAGCAAATCAATTAAAAATTTCCACCAAATATAAAATTGACGAAAATTCACCTGATGTTGATGAAGAGGTGCAAAATAAGTTATACGAATCTCTTTCTCAATATTTACCAGATGGTATAACTTATGATGAATTTTCAAGTCCTCAGGGTAATGTAGGAATCATGTATTCAGGTAAAGTAAGTCCAACTATCGCAGATGATATTAAGAAGTCATCCATTTGGGCCATCCTAGGATCTTTGATAGTTGTATTTCTATATATACTCCTTAGGTTTAAAAAATGGCAATTTTCTTTGGGAGCAGTTGCTGCTGTGTTTCATGATGTCTTAATTGTATTAGGGATATTCTCAATAACTTGGAATTTCATGCCTTTTAGTATGGAGATTGATCAAGCTTTTATTGCAGCAATTTTAACAGTAATTGGATATTCGTTAAATGATACGGTGGTTGTTTTTGACAGAATTAGAGAATTTTTAAATGAGCATACTAGCTGGAATTTAGATAAAACTGTGAATTCAGCATTAAATAGTACGTTAAGTAGAACCTTGAATACGTCTTTAACGACCTTGGTTGTATTGTTAGCGATGTTTGCTTTTGGAGCTGATTCGTTAAGAGGCTTGTTATTTGCTCTTATTGTAGGTGTAATAGTGGGTACGTATTCGTCGGTATTTATTGCAACGCCAATCATGTTTGATTCGATTAAAAAACTTGAGGAAAATAAAAAATAATTTTTCTCACAAAAAAAAGGTCTTTTTGTACTACGGTTCAAAAAGACCTTTTTTTATGGAATAAACTGTAACTTTAAATAAAATATAGAAGTGAGATTTATAGTTTTAATTCTTTTGATGTTGTGCTGTGTTATAAGTTGTAAGAGTGACTTTGAAGATAAGTCAACACCCATTAACACTGACAGACATCTTCGGCACATTCATGATACGATTGGTTTTGCCACATTGGATTGGCAAATGGATTCAATTTACAAGAGACTTGGGGTTATAGATCGCGACAATGACTTAGCTTGGAAAGCTGCAATAAGTCCTCATGACGATTACAAGTATGCTGGGCAACTATATTATGAATCATTGAGAGGAATCAATGCAGACAAGGTTATTTTAATAGGAGTTGCGCATCGTGCCAGAAATTTTAATTTACAGGATAAATTAATTTTTGGAAATTTTACGCATTGGAAATCACCATATGGAAATTTAAAAGTCTCACCTATCAATCAGGAAATTATAAAAAAACTTGATAAAGAGATGTTTGTTATTCATGACAGCATGCAAGTATTAGAGCATTCTTTAGAAGCTATAGTACCATTTTTACATAAAAAAAATCCCAGTCTTGAAATTGTACCAATTTTAGTTCCTTACATGAAATATAACAGGATTGATCATATAAGTGATGCCTTGTCTTCCCTTGTAAATGATGTACTTAAAGAACATGATTTAGTATTTGGCGAAGATGTCGCCGTTGTGATTTCAAATGATGCTGTACATTATGGAAATGAAGATTGGGGAGCTAATTTAGCTCCTTTCGGTGTCACCGAAAAAGGTACTCAGAAAGCAAGGCAATTGGATGTTGAAATCATTGAAAATTGCTTGGTTAATAATCTAACACGTAATAAAATAGAACGTTTTACTAAGTATACTGTACAGTCTGACAATTATAAAGAATACAAGTGGGTTTGGTGTGGACGCTATTCCGTTCCCTTTGGATTAGATTTTGCAAATAAATTAAATTTACAGATTAACAACACACCGCTTTATGGTGATTTTATAGGTTATCAATCAAGTATTGATCATGATTTAATAGAGGTTGAAGACCTCGGGATGGGAACAACAGCTCGAGCTAATCAAAAACATTGGGTTGCTTATGCGAGCCTAAAATATGAGTAATTTATTTTTTTTGGAATGATATTCGATCTCCTTTTTCAATATTGAGGAGATCTGACAGCCCTCCTTTAATTTCTAAAACATATTGTGCTGGGGCTATTGAAGGGATTGATTGCTCATCCAAAGGAATCGCATTCTTCTTAATATTGATAACCTGTTTTAGTGCATTGAGGTAAATAATATCCAGAGGAATTAAGGTGTTTTTCATGTAAAATGATCGTATTTTTTCGTCGGAAAAAATAAAAAGCATGGCTTGATTCATGCTCATTGAACCTCTGTGCATTAATCCAGTTTGAGTTTCATAATCGTCTTCTGCGAGTTCGATGTCAAAAGAGGTGATGAGAGAGTCATTCGTCGATTTGTAAATTTGCAAAACCCCTTCTTTACGAAATGTTACATCAATTAGATTTACAGTGCTTTTTTGTTTCTCTTGACAACTCAAACATATAAAAAGAAAACTTATCAAACCATACAGATGTTGATGTATTACACCTCGTGTCATTTATCCAATGATGATTTTTTAGTTTTATACAAAAACATGAAATAGAGACCAATAAGAATAAATGGAATACTGAGTACTTGTCCAGTATTCAGACCTAAAATCCAATCATCTCTTCCAACGACTTGCTCAATTTTAAAACGTTCTACAAACAATCTTACTGTCATAAGTAACACTAAAAACAATCCAAAAAGAAACCCTGTTTGTTTACTCTTTTTACCTTTCCAGTATAAAAACCACAATGTTAAGAAAACAAAAATATAACCAAAAGCCTCATATAATTGCCCAGGATGTCTCGGTATATTGTCATAATTTTTAAAAATAATGGCCCATGGCAATGACTCATCTGCTGGTTTTCCAATCATTTCAGAATTAAAAAAATTACCCACTCTGACAAAAATAGCACCAAGTGCTACTGGGATTACAACACGGTCTAAAATCCACAACACAGATTTATGTAAAACTTTTTTGTTGTAAAGGTACATTGATATAATCATTCCTATGGCTGCACCATGACTTGCCAAACCTCTAAAACCTGTAAATTCAAATTCAGGGTTGAAGCGACAGGGTAGAAAGACACTAAAAAAATCTTGTTTAAAAAGTTCTGGTTGATAAAAGATGACATGCCCTAAGCGAGCTCCAATCAAAATTCCTAAAACCGAATAAATGAACAAGGAATCCAATTTTTCTTCAGATTGTTGCTCTTGTATGTAAATTTTCTTCATGAGGTACCAGCCCAAAATAAAAGCTGCCATCCACATCATACTGTAGTAGTGAATTTTGAAGTCTCCAAATAGTTTTAGGCCTTCGGAAGCAGGCTCCCAGACAATCTGTAAAAAATGCATATTTTAATTATTAAGGTAGCGTAAATATAGAAATTTGAAATGGAATAAGGTTTATTTTTAACGACGCTCTTTTAGTTCTTGTTTGGTTTCTTAGGAACAGGATCGTATCCACTACCTCCAAAAGGATGACAACTAAAAATACGCTTAATACCCAGCCACCCGCCATAAATTAAACCATGAGTTTTTAAAGCCTCGATGGTGTAGTAAGAACAAGTTGGCTGGTATCTACATGTGGAAGGGAAAAAAGGAGATATTAAAGATTGGTACACTTTTATTAAAAAAAGAAATGGAGCAATCACTATCTTATTGAACATCGCTAGTTGGTTGTAAAAGAGGTGCCATCCTTGCCATCTTTTAATTGAATGCCTATTGCAGACAATTCATCTCTAATTTTGTCTGATAGTGCAAAATCTTTATTAGCTCGGGCTTCTGCTCTCAGTTTTATGAGCACTTCGACAGTGTTAGACAATGTATTGTGATTGTCTTGTGTTAGAGTATCATTTGTTAATCCTAAGACATCGAAAACCAGAGCATTCATCTGATTTGTTAAGAAATGTAGATCATCAGACGTTAAGGTTGCTTTTTGGTCCTTAACTTGGTTTATCAGCTTTACAGCACTGAAAAGTTCAGCAATTAAAATAGGGGTATTGAAATCATCATTTAAGGCATCGTAACATTTTTGAGACCATGATCTAACATCAAACGTAGAGGTGTCGCTTTTTTGAATGCTTTTTAACGTATTAATAGCATCCATCAATTTGTGGTAGCCCTTTTCTGAAGCTTCAATCGCATTGCTGCTAAAATCTAAAATACTTCTGTAATGTGCTTGCATCATGAAAAATCTCGTAACACTCGGTGAAAATGCTTTACTTAACTTATCATTCTTTCCAGAAAATATCTCTGCAGGCAAAATATTGTTACCTGTTGATTTTGCCATTTTTTGGCCATTTAAGGTTAGCATGTTGGCATGCATCCAGTAATTAACTGGTGAATGACCATTGCACGCTTCTGCTTGTGCAATTTCACACTCGTGATGTGGAAATTTAAGATCCATACCTCCTCCATGAATGTCAAATTGTTCACCTAAATATTTTGTACTCATGGCTGTACACTCCAAATGCCAGCCCGGAAATCCGTCACTCCATGGTGATGGCCAACGCATAATGTGTTGCGGCTCTGCCTTTTTCCAAAGAGCAAAATCTTGTGGATTTTTTTTATCACTCTGGCCGTCTAAAGCTCTTGTATTATGGATGAGGTCCTCAACATTTCTACCACTTAACTTTCCGTAGTTGTGAGTCTTGTTAAATTTCAGGACATCAAAATAAACGGATCCATTTACCTCGTATGCAAAACCTTTATTTAAAATAATCTTGATAATATCTATTTGCTCTATTATATGCCCTGTAGCTGTTGGTTCAATACTTGGAGGAAGGCAATTGAATTTATTTAATATGTTATGGAAATCTACAGTATACATTTGTACAACCTCCATTGGTTCAATCTGCTCAAGTCGTGCTTTTTTAGCAATTCTATCTTCTCCTTCATCAGCATCATTTTCTAAATGTCCAGCGTCCGTAATATTTCGTACATACCTAACTTTGAATCCGAGATGTTTCAGATATCGAAAAATCATGTCAAAAGACATGAATGTTCTTACATTGCCTAAATGAACATTGCTGTAAACAGTTGGTCCACAAACATACATGCCAACATAACCGTCGATTATTGGTTTAAAATTTTCCTTATTTCCTGAAATAGAATTATAAACTTTTAGATCTTGTTCTTGATAAAGAGACATTTTTGAATTTTAGAATTTAGTAATAAATTAAAAGTTTGTGTCTAATTTTATATAATCTAGAAACTCTCGTTTCGTATTGATATTTTTAAAGTCACCACCAAACTCACTTGTTACAGTACTACATGCTATATCTCTAATTCCACGTGAGTTGACACAT
>ERZ1047985.1691-NODE-1691-length-14850-cov-4.280635_pt1 | contig 14850 bp, 5 predicted proteins | sample MGYA00383097_ERZ1047985 | MGnify/ENA primary metagenome ERZ1047985 (study PRJEB29581, sample SAMEA5548367) | metagenome | biome: marine; feature: coastal; material: water | depth 50 m | study: Short-term variability in the microbial, nano- and picoplankton...
GAGTGAAAACTTGCATAAGAGATTTAAAACTCAAACAGATCAAATAAAACTAGGAAAACTATCTATGTTGGAAACTGCAAAAGCTCAACTCGCTTTCAATAAAGGTATGCTTGAAGCTACTGAAGGAACTGAAGATATGAATCGAAAGCTAGATGAATTCAAAAGATCAGCTAGTAATTCCGCAAAAGCATGGGAATTCTTTAAAGGTCTATTTGGTATGGATAGAGAAAGCGAAGCTTTAGGTATACAATTAGAGACAGTTAGAAAACAAGTAGAGGGGCTTATTAGAGAGTCCGGAGTGGAAGGTGCAAAAGATTTTATGGATCTACAAGGTATCAAAGAATTTATTCCTGCAGTCCAAGCAGCTCAAGCAGCTCAATTAGCCTTTATGTTGGAAAGAGACGCGTTTTCAGAAAAAGCTAATAAAGACCCTGATGACGATATACACCCGTTGCTTGAAGGCCAAGCTAAGGCTTTAGAGGCTATTGTAGGAATGGGTAAAACCCTGGCTGCGATGGACCCACTTTGGGACGCTGACGCTATTGACCTTCAGCATGCGAGTATACAAGCTTCACGAGAGCAATGGAATATATCCGATAAATTATGGAACATGGCGCTAAACCAAGGGATTGCAGAAGGAAAGCTTGCAATCGTTAGAAATAAACTAACAGGAAATACTACGCAATTAACTGATTCACAAAGGAAGAGAAAAAAGACTGATGAAGATGAAATAAACAGGTTACAAATACTAACATCTGTCATGGAAGGTGCAAGCGAAAGTATAGGTAAATTTGCTCAAGGTTTTCAAGTTAAAACTAAAGCCGATGACTTGAATAATTCTCTATCAGGAATGAACCTTGCTATGGTGGGAACTGCAAAAGTGGCAGGAATGACTGGAAAAGAACTGACAGATTTCTTTCAAAAAATGGAAGACGAAGGAGATAATTCTTTTTCCCAAATATTTAATAAAGAAGAAATAGAACAATTTAAAAAGGGAACTCTGACGGCATGGAAAGAAATGGTGAACCAAGTAAAACGATATCAACATAATGTTATTACTACAAAAAATAAACAAGCAGAACTTAAACAACAAGTAAAAGAAATGACGGCCTTTCAAGCTGCTGGTCAAGCGATGAACGAAGATCGCTTTGACAGAGAAGCACAAATTAAAAAAAAGACTGCTACTTTGGCAAAAGACGCTCATGTACTGAATTTAGCTACTAATAAGTTAAGTGAGAAAGAACTTGACCTGGGCTTAGGCATACTTGAAGGTAAAGGAACAATGCTTGAAAAAGAAGAGGCTCTTCTTGCTTTAAATGGAGAAGGAGATATAACAAGAGAAAAGATTATGGCGGCACAGGCTTCTCGATTAGCCAAACAAACCGCTGAAAGAGAAGCTCAATTAGCTGAAATGACAAAAGTCGAAAGAGCAGAAAAAGCTACGGCACAAGCATCTTTACAAACCTTAGAAGCACAAAAAGGACTAACAGATGCAATGAATGAAAGAGCTAAATTAACTTTAAAATTAGCAGCAAGTAGAAGGGGCGGAGATGTTAGAGGAATAGATACTGTAGCAGCAGAACTCAAGGCAGCTAAGGACACTTTTATCTTTGCAGTAGAATCCGCAAAACTTAAAATGGCTGTACTTACTGCAGAACATGAAATATTAAAAATTAGAATGAAGTTATTCTTCTTGGAAGCTGGAAAAGCTACTCAAGATCCAGTAACTAAAGAAATTACATTAGGTAAGGAAGCTCAAGGTTTTATGGATACTCTTGGGGAAGGTTTCGCAGCAAAAACTTCTGCTATAGGAGTAGGAATACAAAATGCGGCGTTAAGATTTGGAATAGCAACAACTGAAGCTATCGGAAATAGCTTTAAAGCAGGTTCAGGATCAGGTATTTTGGGGGCTATAAGAGGAGCAGCTGCTGGAGTAGATTCAGCTGGGAAGAAGATGCTAGATGCAGATGGAAAGCCAGTAACAGATGATAAAGGTAACGCGATAATTATTGAAGGGTTAACTAAACATGAGGCTATGGTACAAGTATTAAAATCTTCTTATCAAGAACTCGCTGCAACGATGGCAGAATTTGGACCCGCGGGAATAATAGCAGCTGGAGTAGCTCAGGGCAGTTTGACTATAATGACAGGCTATGAAAATCTGATTGCTGGTAATAAAGCAGTTGATACTGCTGTTAAGGACACTACAAATGATTTTGGTGAAAATAATAGAGCTATGGCTGAAGCTGCTAATACAGCCGAGTTTGCGAGTACAGCCTTATCAGGTATTGGGCAAATGTTGGCTGCTAATTCTAAAGGACAAATAGCAGAAATTGACCAACAGATAAAGATGGAACAAAAACGTGACGGAAAATCAAAAGAGTCAATAGCTAAAATAGCCGCCATGGAGAAAAAGAAAGAAGCTATGCAAAGAAAAGCATTTGAAACACAGAAAAAAGTTCAAATGGCTGTAACAATAGCGAATACAGCTGCATCTATAATGGCTGCAGTATCCGCACCCCCAATAGGACTAGGTTGGCCCGCTGGTTTACCTATGGCTATAATGGCAGGAGTAATGGGAGCAGCACAGCTTGCTATAATTTCAAAAACTAAGTACTCTGGTGGAGGGGGCTCTGTAGAAAAACCAAAAATGGCAGCTTTAAATATGGGAAAACGAGATAACAAAGTAGATGTTTCAAGAGGAGCTAGTGGTGGAGAAATGAGCTACATGCGAGGTGGAAGAGGACAAGGGTCAAATGCAAATACCTTTAGACCAACTGGTGGAGCTTATGGAATAAGAAGCTATGGGTACGAAGGAGAAGGAATACTAGTTGGGGAACAAGGACCAGAAGTAGTAACTCCAACTCAACCAGTAGATGTACTAGCTACTGGGACAAATGGTGCAGCACAGAATGTAAACTTCACAATTAATACAATAGACTCTCAAGGAGTTGCAGACTTCTTAGACACAAATCAAGGAGCTATTATACAAACAATCAGAGGAGCTGCAAACGGCTACGGAACAGGATTTTTAGAAGAAGTGGATACTACGGTACTCGCTCCAGGGGGATAAGATATGGGAGTTATAACACATTCAAATAGATTACCAGATCCTAACTATTCAATAGAGGAAACAGGAAAGGGAGGGTCAGGAACGGCTGGACCAGGTTTTGCCTCAGTAAAAATTGATTCAGTACAACCAACAGCAGTAAGTATTACAAATAGTGGACGAGTAACTTCTCGTTCCATAGTAGCACATAGGTGGTCAATAAATATTACTTATAACCCAATGACTCGAGAACAATTCGAGCCTGTCTTTAATTTTCTTATGGAAAAAAGAGGAAGATTAAAACCTTTTGAAGTTGTACTACCGCAATATTCCGCACCAAGAACAGCATTAACACTTACTAGTGGTAGTAACATAATTGTAGATGGAGCAATTTTAGCAGGAGCACCTTACTTTAAAGCTGATAATCACAGTGCTACTACTACAGGAAATATGAGACCTGGAGATATGTTTACTTTTACTGATTCAGCAAATTCAAATCATAAGAAAGTATATAGAGTTACGAGTGTAACAAATAATACTAATTATCTAGATGGAGAACAACCAGCTGCAGATGAGAGATACTACTATGTAACTCCTTCAATAGAAAAAGCAGTTGCAGATAATGCAACACTTGTTACTACAAACCCAACTTTTAGAGTTATACAAAGTGGAGACACTCGTTCGTATTCTCTTGGAACAAACAATTTATATGAATTTAGTCTAAGCCTAATCGAGGCTCAACCATAATGTCAACAGAAAAAACTATCAATAGTACCATTCGAACTAATCTTCTTAACAATGAAGATTTTCTTTATGCGCATCTAGTAAAATTTGAGCGTCCCTTTACAAAAGCTGCTGATGGAAATTATCCTACAGACGCAAGTAGATATGCCTATTATACTGATGGAAGTCATGATATAACTTATGATGACGGTAGTGGTAATGGGGCTCAAGTTTATAGAGCAAATAGAATATTAAGTGTAGGAAATTACTCGGAAACTACACAGGCTCGTGCCAGCCAAATGTCCCTAACTCTTGCGGGAGAAGATCTAAAACCTTCAATATCTCTAGCTGGAAGTATATCTACTAGTGGAGTATTTACACCAACTTCCACAGTATATGAAGGAACCCCACTAGACTTTGTAGAAAGAGGTTTTAAAGAAGGAGACGAAATATCTTTTACGTATAGTAGTACTACTTTAACTTATAGAATATCTAGTTTTGCTACTAATAATACTATTTTAAACTTAGCAGTTATTGGTACTACTCCAGATATTGTAAGTTCTTTTCCAGGCTCTACTCTGAGTCAAACATTTACTGTAAAACTTGAATCTGATGAAATAACGGCTCCTTTACAAGAAAGAGGAATAACTATATCAGGTACCTCAGCCGCTAGTCCGAACTTTATAAATAGAAGTGTAATGATTTATAAAGTATTTACAAACCCAGATACAGGCCTACTTTGGGGTAGTACAGGTATTACTATATTTAAAGGAGTAATCCAAAATGTATCTATTGATGAAGCTTCTACAGGAGTAAAGGTTAAATGGGGGCTTACAAGTCATTGGGGAGATTGGAATCAAGTTGGGGGTAGATTAACTACTGATGAAATTCATAGAAATCTGCAGTCTAATCAAATGCCTGCTACAGTCCAGCCTATACGAAATGAATATGCAAGTGACTTAGGCTTTTTACATGCTGAAAGTTCTTTGAGTGCTATAGCAAATTATACTACTCAAGAAACTAGAACTAAGATGAAGAAAAAGAGAAGAGGAGGCCTTGCCGGACTCTTTGGAGGTAAATACTATATACAAGAAGAATACCAAATTGACATTCAAAATGAAGTTGATTTAAACATACATTTACAAGGAAGATACCTTCCAGTAATTTATGGTGTACAAAGAGTAAATGGTAACCCAGTATTTGCAGATACACTAAATAGTGATAGTAAAGTAATCTTTACAGCAGATGCTATTTGTGAAGGAGAAATTCATGGATTATATAATATATACATAGATGATATTCCTTTAATATGTACTGATGATAATGACTATGATGTTAGAAAGGTAGGTGGAACAGACCAAGATAATACGCAACTTCAATGTTATGGTAGAATGTCTCATGGAGAGACTTTAATGGGAAAAGAAGGAGACCCAACTGAAACTAGTGGGGAACCTCCACTAGGGCTAGATGCAAGAGATCCTGAGGACCGAGCTGTACTTATTCAAATAGCGAGAAACCTACAGACAGGTGGCTTCATACCAGGTGTAACACGCGACTGGTTCCAAGGAGCAGGATCTTTATCTGCAGGTACAAATGGAGTTTTACATAGAAAAAGTTGGAGTATCGATGGCATACACAAAATAGATTCTAGCTTTTTTAGTGGAAGAGAAAATCAACTAGCTTCTTCTATGTTATATAATCCAGCTCAACTTACAGATGGTATAGAAAGCATAACAGTTACTAGTGGAGGTACAGGGTATAGTGCTAATCCAAATGTAGCAATATCTGCTCCATCTGGTGGTGGAACAACAGCAACAGCTGTAGTACAAAGTCTTGCGAATAATGATGCTGGAACTCGAAATATCGTTGGGGCAATAAAGATAACTTCTTCAGGTTCAGGATATACAGACTCAGATACAGTTACAGTAACAATTACTCCTGCTTCTGGTGAACAAGGTACTGGAGCACGAGCAACAGCAAATCGAGGTGGGTATAAACGACAAGTAGATTATTACGAAGGAGTAGAGCCTTATTGGAGCTCCAATCACAGGTTGTTAGATACCGCATATTCAGCAACCCGTTTTGAAATTAGCCCAGATGCCACAGAAATACCTGAAATAGAGTATGTTGTTAAAGGGTCACTACTTGATTGTTATAATTATGATAATACTTATGTGCCTGATGAAGTTTTAAACCCAGCAAGCGCAGGAGATATTACAAGTAGAGCAGGTACGTTTAAAATAGGAGATGTGATAGCCGTTGAATATAGTACAGATGGTACTAGTTGGACTAATGATACTTCGGGGTTAAATGCAAACGGTAAGTTTAAAATAATTGATAAGTATGAATTTCAAACTAATAGACAAACAACTCAGTGGAAATTTGAGTTAGATTCTGCTCCAGCTTTAGCAGTTACAAATGGTGCTCCTGCAAGAACTCATTTAAGGTTAAAGAATTCAAATAATGATTACTGGTACATGATAACATGGAACTATACTTTATGTACTGATAAAACCTTTCCTGATGAATGGAAGCTTCCCACTTGGACTCTAGTTAATGATAAATTAACTGGTACGTTTTCAACAGCAAATGCATTACTTTTAGGTAAGGCTAGTGACTATACTTCTTATCAATTCTATATGACTGATTGGACTAACACTCTCGTACCAGATCTTAGTAAGGCATTATTAACAGGAACATGGGTTGGAGATGTAGTTACTATAGATGTTCCAATGCCACTAACAGATGCAACTGCATCACTGGCTGCAATGAATCATGCTACTACAGGATTAAAAATAAAAAATGGTAAAACATTTAAAATGACGGATAGTTCCATTACTGGAATAACAAATTCAAAAGAATTATTTAATAATTATAGTGATGATGATTTTGATGGTAGTGCTACAACTTATGTTGGTCGTGGAGCTTTACTTAAAAATACTACTACAGGAGAAAATAGAGAAATCGAAGGTTTCGATGTTAGTAGTGATACTATAACTCTCTCAACTCCTTTCTATACCCCTCCAACTACAACCGATAAGTTTACAATAACAGGTAGAGGAGCAGATAAACGAAGCTCTAATAATCCTGCAATACAAACACTTGATTATTTAAGTAATACTAGATATGGTAAAGGGTTAACAGGTACAGATTTAAATATTGATTCCTTTATTGCTTCAGCAAAATTATGTGATACTAGATCAAATATAACTATTAAATTAGAAAGCGTTGCAAATATAGTAGCAGGAGATGTTTTTGAATTAAAAGTAGGGGGTTCTACGAATAGTGGGGATTTAGTAGCTCAGGGTACAGTAGGGTCAGCTTCAACTGATATTGATACTGTAAATAAAACTATTACTCTTACTAATGTACTTGGTAAATTTACTAAAGCCTATAGTACTTATGGACAGTATATAGAAGGAGATATAATTTATACTACTGCAGGACGCTATTATAGAGCCGCGTCTACAGTAACACATACCAGCGCTGTAGAACCAGTTCATGAGACTGGTACTGTTAACGGCATGGCATATATTGGTAAGAATACTGAGGCTCTAGGAGCAGGGCAGATAATTTTACATAAAACAGCAGGAAATGGTACTGCTAGTACTATAGCTTTGGAAAAACGATTTGGTAAGCCTGTTGAATATGAATTATATGATTCTGATTGGGTAAGATATTGGAGATATTATGGGTGGGATCGTAACAATCAAGCAGAAGTAACTAGACACCAAACTAATTTTATACTTGATACAGGTAAGTCTCAATTCGCAAATATAAATGCTATACTTTCACACTTTAATGGTATACTATCTTATGAAAATGGAAAATATGTCTTAGACGTAGAAACACAAGAAGCAGCTCCAACAATAAGTCTTAATTCCTCTCAAGAAAATATTAATCCGTATTATATAGAAAATTCAGATATAATAGGAAAAATATCCTTGAAAGATGATTCACAAAAGAAAGGTAAAAATACTATCAAATCAAGCGTAGCTGATCCTCAAAATAATTGGGGTTCTAGAAGTATAACTTTCTTTAATTCTGACTTTTTAAAAGCAGATAGAGATATAGTAAAAACGGGAAACTTTCCTTTTACAGGTATAACTAATTATTGGAATGGAAGAATTGGAGTAGAAAAAGAATTATTCCAAAGTAGATTCTCAAAAGAAATAAGTTTTACTGTCGGGCCTAGAGGTTTATTATTAAAGGTAGGACAAGTTATAGGTATGAACTATGATTCCTTTGGGTGGTCTAATAAATTGTTTAGAATCGAGAACTTAAGTTTTAATGCAAATTGCAATGTTTCAGTAAAAGCTACAGAGTATGATGATAGCATCTATGAAATTACAAAACAACAAGCGCTGGGAGTTGACACTCAATCTAGTGCACATTTTTCACTACCCAATATAAATCCTCCTAGTACTATTAGTACAACTACAGATAAAGCAGGCTCAGTTATTATTACTTGGACTAATGGAGATAAATTTAAGGAGGAAACAGATTCTACAGAAGTTTATGCCTCCAACGATAATAATAGGAGCAATGCTACCCTCATAGCTACAGTAGATAATGCAGAAAGTTATGCATATACTACAGCTATTGCGGGTACTAAGTATTATTGGGTAAGACATAAAAGAAAATCAAAAATTAAATCTTTTACTACTAGATCAGCTTTTTTCCCAGTAAGTGCAACTGGTGGAAGTACAGGAACATCAACTTCTATATCCGCAGGAGCAGTAACTGTTAATTTAATACCTAGTAGCCATGTTATTGATTTTACTAAAGTGGGTACTGAAGCTAGTACTATTACTTTTACTACTGAAACATTTAATACAGAAGGTACACCTTATTTTGAATTTTTGGTATCATCAGGACCTAGTATAGGAACGGTAGGAGCTGGGTTACCTGCAACTGGCAGTAGAACAATTGATAGTGTTGCTTATGACGGAGACGAATTCCGATTACCACAAGCTAATGAGCCCGGTGATGGAGATGCTCCAGTACAAGTAATAGTAAAAGTAAGACAGGGCTCTGCAAGCGGAACTATTATTGCACAAGACACAGTAAGTATATTTACAGTAAAAGACGGACAAAATACTGTAACAGGGTTACTAACAAATGAGGCACATGTAGTTCCTGCAGATAATGATGGGGGCAATCCGGTTCTTACAAACTCTGGGGGCACATTCAAAGTTTACTACGGTAATACTTTAATGAAAGGAAATGCTGACTCTAGTGATGATGTAGCAGATAGTAAAATATCTTTTTCAGTAGCTTCTGAAACAGGAGTAGACGTATCTATAAATGAAAATTCAGGAGTATATACGGTTAATTCTATGTCTGCAGATTCTGGAACGGCAGTATTTTCAGTAACATTGGAAGGAAGTGTAGTAGGTGGCGTAGATAATACAAATGATGTAACAAGAACAAAAACATATACAATAGCAAAAGCAAAACGAGGTACTACAGGAGCAGGAACAGCTGGATTAAATAATATCATTGTTAGTTTATACAAACTTAATAATAATTCTAGTACTGCTCCTGCCCTTCCAGATGGAGATGGGGCAGATAAAACTTCTACTTATACTTTTAGCACTAAAGCATTAACAGAAACAACTTCAGGAGCCTGGGACGAATGGAGCCCAGTTAAAATGGCTACAACAGTTGATAATGGGGTTAGATGGGTTACTATGGCAACTGCTTCAAGTAATACAAATACAGATACCATTGCTCATGGAGAATGGGTAACAGCTATTGTAGATGGAGATACTCCAAATCAATATGCAAAAATAGATTTATACCAAAGAAATGATAGTTCTTCAGCACCTGCTAAGCCAAATAATGCTCTTTACTATAACTTTGAAGAGGGAGCTTTAGTAGAAACTGGAACAACAACAAAATTAGTAGATGGAAACGCAGCTTTAGATAGTTGGAAATTAGAAATACCTGCTTCTGGAGATTACGTGCATCATATAAGTGCAGTAGCATTAGCAAATGCAAACGCTACTCAAGATACTATTGATGCAAATGACTGGTCAGATGTAGTGCCCTTAACAGAACCCGGATCAAGTGGGGCAGCTTCTAAAGTAGTAAAATTAACATCAGCAGATTATTCAATAGTATATGACGAAAATGGAGCAACCCCAGATCCCGCTGCAGGTAATCTATTATTAACTGCAACTACACAAAACTTTGATGATCCTTATTTTAAATTTACAGGAGATCAAGTTGCTAGTCCAGATAGTAATTATGTTGATGAAGGTAGCCCACATACTCATAATTTTACTGTACCTGCTACTTATGCCGGTTTCAGCCCTAATCCTTCTTTAGTAAGAGTGGGAGTAGCTGAAGGAAATCAAACAGAAGTAGCTTTTGATACTATAAATGTATTTGCGGTAAAAGAGGGGACTAATGCCAATACTATATTTCTAACAAATAACTCACACCCTTTTCCTGCAGCAAATGATGGAACAGTAGCAGATAGTGATGAAGCAGACGGGGCAACTCAAATATCAGCACATAGAGGAGGAACAGAATTAACATTTGATGATGGGAGTACAGGGGGGAATGTAGGTACAAATACTTATAAAGTAATATCTGCTACGCCTTCACAAACAAGTAGTCAAGATGATATTACAGTAGCTGCTACTACAGTAAATAATCAAAGAGTTTTTACTCCAACAGCAGTTAGAACAGCATCAGATTCAGGAGTAGTAACTTATGTAATTAAAGCATCAGGAATAAACTTTACTCAAAAATACAGTTTTAGTAAATCTAAGAAAGGAGATGTAGGAAATGAGGGTAAAGGAACTACTACAGTTTATTACTTGCAGACTGGTTGGACTAACCCAGGCACTCCAACGGCAGGAACAGACGAAACTCCAGGAGCTTGGATAACTACAATACCGACGGCTGCAACAGGTAAATCTATTTGGTGGTCTATTGGAACTAAGCCTGCGGGAAGTAGTACTTGGACATTCACTTATCCACAATTTTATATGGGAGATTTAGACTATACAGTACCAGGTATATGGAATGATGAATGGAGTATAAATCTAAATTTATCTGGTTTAGGAGTGCTTGGTCTTACTGATAGTAACTATGCAAATTCTCAAGTACCTACTATCACAGCAGGAGTAGGCCCTATAGGTAGCAGACCCGCAGCTAGTGGCTTGGTAATAGGCTCGACTTACTATGATACTACTAATAATATTTTATATATAGCTACTGCCGCAGGTACTTGGAGTGCGGGTAGTATAACAAATAATAATGAGCTAACAAATGGTACAGGATTTATTACAGGTATTGACTATGGTAGTGTTAGCGGCTCAAAACCACCTGTAGATGCAAATAATTATTCATTACCTAGTGGGGTTCTTACAGGCGGAAGCGTAAGTGGACGAGAGATAACCTTTACTAGTGGTGGTGGTAATGTTGTTCTTACAACTCAAGATACCCAATATACTTTGCCTACTAATGTAGTTATAGGAACACCCTCTATAAGTGGCACAACAATTTCATTTCCTAGAAATGGAGCTGGAACAATTAATCTAACAACACAAGATACCCAATATGCAAATTTAGCAGCCCTTGATAGTACAGCAAATAATAAATTAAATGGAATAGAATCTGGAGCTACTGCAGACCAAACGGCAGGGGAATTTAACATAACAGGACTAGCAGGATTTTCTGCAGATGCATACGCAAACGCAAATTTAGACTGGGGCCCGATTGTACTAACTGCAGGAGCCGCAGCTTCTAACTTTTCAACATATAATGGATCTACTTTTAACGCAACTAACACTACAGGAACACTAAGTATAACTCACCCAAGTTTAGGGACATATGAAGCAACCTATACATGGCTTAGAGATGGTACTAGTATTCAAGCAAATGATGGATCAAGTACTGAGGGTTTTGCACTAACTAATACGGGCAGTGGTAATGATGCATGGACTTTTTCAACAGCAACACATAGTGCTGCTACTTCAATAACAAAAACAATTACTCATACTGCAAGTAGTAATACAATAGTTTTAATTTGTTCTATACTTGATTTAACAGGTTCTGGTGGCGGTGGTGGTAAATGCCTAACTCCTGCTATGTTACCTGAAGGATTAGAAATAGGAGACGAAGTAGATAGCCCAGAAGGCAAAACTAAAGTGGTAGATATAATACATAAACAACGAGAAGGATACTACATACTAGAAGATGAACTAGAAATAACAAATGATCACCCAATACTGATTGAAGGGGAATGGATACTAGCAGAAGAATATCAGGGCAAGAAAGAATATATAGAAGGCTACACAGATGTTATCTATGTAGAAACAGAAAATGAATTATTAACTGTCAAAGACTGGACGGTTGGAGGTAAATACTAATGACTACAATTACAGCAAATAATAGTTGGGTATATAGACCCATGATAGAAAGCGATTACACATTTTGGATGGAGTGTTGGAAGGATTATCCTTTAAGTCCAGAAGTTGGAACATTTACTTATGACGAACGTTTAAAGTGGTTTTCTGCAAGAATAACACAAAATGAAACAGGCACAGACGCTAGTATTAAAAGTGGTTATGCTATGCCCAATAATCAACCTCTTATAAGAACTTATATTTCAGTAAACCCCGCAGGTGTTGCTGTAGGTATAAGAGTATATAGTTTTGAGGTTTCTGGAGAAGCATGGGTTCGAGCAGATATTATACACCCTACTCATAGAGGTAATGGTTATTTCACAGATCATAAAATATTGGCAGTAGGACTAATGCGTGAATGGAATATTACAACAATCAAAGGTTGGGTAGAAAATGACCCAACGTTTAGTACTATCGGACTAGTAAAAACAAAACTAGGAAATTTGGGCATGACTGTTTCAGCATCAGCTAAGAATTCTAGTGATGTTGCTTTAAACTCAGCGGGCAGTTCAGTATCTTTAGATAATTTAAGTATTACTATTGTACAATGTGAATCGTTAAAAAGTGGAGACAGTGGTTGGGCAGATGTAACCTTTACTGTTTCATAAAATAAAACATAATAATCCGGGTTTAATACACCCCTTAGAAAAAAATATCTTGACAGATACCTTAAATTTTGGTATAATTACATAAATGGAGAAAATAATAAAATGGCAGCAGGAACCTACAATTTCACACTAGAGCAGGGAGCGACTTTCAATCGTATTCTAACCCTGCAAGAAAATAGCTCAGCTATGAACTTAACTGGCTATTCAGTCGCGTCAAAGTTCCGATCAACTCACGACTCAGGTACGGTTGCGGGCACGTTTACGTGCACGATTAGTGATGCTAGTGCTGGTAAGATAACAATGACTATGACCAACAGTACTACATCAGCAATTGAAGAGGGCATATACGTATACGATTTAGAAATAACATCGTCAACAGGCTCAGTTACTAGAGTATTGCAGGGCAATATAACAGTAACACCTGAAGTAACTCGATAATGGCGATTACAGTAACTATAACAGAGAGTCCCATTTATGTAACAGTTGATGAGACTACTAATAGTGTTACACTTAACCAAAGTGACAACCCTATAACAGTAACTACTACTACTGATTTAACTCTTCAAGCAGGCTCAGCAGGAGACGTAACTTACACTCAAACAGGTAGTTTAGCAGGTGGAAATGTACAAGACGCACTAGCAGATTTAGCAGATCAATTTTATCGACAATCCTCTACTCCTTCAGGATCTAATTTAGCAGAAGGAGATTTATGGTATAATACTTCAAGTGAAGAACTTTTTGTATACAGACAAGTATCGGGCGGATACGAATGGCACACAATTGCCTCAGCAGGGGGATCATCTCCCACGACCTTCACCTTAGATGGTGGGTCATTTTAGGAAAAATAAATGGCAACAAATATAATTAAAATTAAAAGAACAACAGGGGCTACCGCGCCCAGTTCTTTAAACGCAGGAGAATTAGCATTTTCAGGTGGGTCTGGGAATCAGAGCAATATGGGGCAGAGGTTATTTATAGGTGACCCAGCAAATTCAAACGCAGTAACAGTAATTGGCGGTAATTACTTTGCTAATATACTAGACCATGTTCATGGGACTACTACAGCAAGTTCGGCATTAATTGTAGATGCAAATAAGTCGGCTTCAGAAGTAAGAACACCAGCATTGTACATAGGTACTTCTGGCTCAGATACACTAGTTACATCAACAGCAGCAGAATTAAACATATTAGACGGTGTTACATCAACAGCAGCAGAGCTTAACTTAATAGATGGTTCTATAGCAGGAACAATAGTTGCAAGTAAAGCAGTAGTTGTAGATGCAAATAAAGATGTGTCAAGTTTCAGAAATGTTACTTTATCAGGAACTCTTACAGGAGCAACTTTAGATATTTCAGGAAATGTAGATGTTGATGGAGTTACAAATTTAGATAATACAGATATAGACGGATCATTAACAGTAGATGGAGCAGTAGATATAAATGCTACTACTTTTGATATTGATGCAAGTGATGATGTAGATATTGATACTACAGATACTACTGGTGGTATAGCCATTGGTACAGCAACTTCAGGTGTTCCAGTAACACTTGGGCACGGTACTTCCGAAGTAACAGTTGGAGATAATTTAACAGTTACAGGTAATTTAACAGTAAGTGGTACAACTACTACTGTTAATTCAACTACAGTAGCAATAGCCGATCCAATATTTGAAATAGGAGCTTCTGGTTCTGATGATAACTTAGATCGTGGTATTAAAATGAAGTATAACTCAAGTGGAGCAAAATATGCTTTCTTTGGTTATGATGATTCAGATGGCAAATTTGCTTTCATACCAGATGCTACAGATAATAGTAACGTATTTTCGGGAAATCAAGGTACATTAAAAGCAAATATAGAAGCAGGCTCAGGTGGAAACTCTATTAAAGTAGGAGACTCTTATCCTTTTAATGATAACTCTGGAAGTCTAACTTTAACAAATATTGATAATATTGATAGCACTACAGAAGCTACTTTAGAGAGCGCAATAGATTCTCTAGCAAATTTAGTTACTGTTGGAACTATTACAACAGGAGTATGGAGCGGTAC
>ERZ1047985.1707-NODE-1707-length-14764-cov-15.210279_pt1 | contig 14764 bp, 19 predicted proteins | sample MGYA00383097_ERZ1047985 | MGnify/ENA primary metagenome ERZ1047985 (study PRJEB29581, sample SAMEA5548367) | metagenome | biome: marine; feature: coastal; material: water | depth 50 m | study: Short-term variability in the microbial, nano- and picoplankton...
TATGTGTGCTGGGAGTAACCCTCCTTCTGTTTTCACGATATTTCGCTTTGCAGCCTACCTGAACCTGGTACAGGATCCTAGGGTTCTGTTTGGCTTTGCTCCATGTGGGTCGTCTGTTTCATTCCTTTTATGGAAACCTCAGGTTTTCACCATCACTGTGCGCCATATTGGATTCTTTTCTGCATCGTTGCCAACCATCTCTGATTATCTATCTCCAGATCACATTTCCTGTATGGAGGGAGGAGTTTCCTCTGCCGTAGCAGCGTGTCGTGCTCCAGCTCACATGATAATTCTATTTACTAATTGAATTTGAATATTACTTTTCAGGTTTTGTGCCTATGATGAATAAAGTTCCCCATTCTCTCTTCCATTTTTTAGTATTTTTCAAATCTTTGATGTGTTTTGTTTTAACGTTAAATCCTGTATTTTGAAAAAATTCTTTCCATTCTTTTTTTGAATGTAAGTGCATTTGAATTTTCATGATTTTTGCCCATTTTGCAGTTGCTTTGTTATCTGTGTAAAAATCTGTTCCACAAAAAAACTGTCCTCCTGGTTTTAATATTTTGTATATTTTTTCTAATGCCAATTCAATAGAGTCTGCATAGTATAGTGATTCCATTGAAAAAATAAAATCAAATTTGGAGATACGTTTCCAAGATTCTATATCTGTGTGAACAAATTCTTCTTTTTTGTTGATTATTTTTTCCTTAGATTCAATAATCATTTTTTTACTTTTATCGATTCCTATTGATTTTTTACAATTGGGTTCTCTTGAGATTTTTCTAACAACCCATCCATTTCCACATCCGACATCTAAAAATGTAAATGGCTTATCAAATGATATTGTACGTAAAAATTTTGAGACATTTTTTCCATGTTCTTTTTCCATTAATTCTGCTCGTCCATTTTGAGCCCATTCATCAAAAGTTTTTCTGACTCCATCCATGTTTTTTCCTTTTCATATTTCCATTATAACCTTCTTTTCACTGAGCTTTGATACGAATAATTTCTACGTTTTACTTAAATTCAATTTTCATTAATTTTATTTGAATAAGATTGCCTGATGAATCATGTAGAAATTATGGTGGTATTTTAATTGAGAATACTAAATGTTTTCAATTTATGAAACCTATTAACATGATTTGTAGAGCATGTGCTAATTTCACATTCGAGCAATTTCATTCAATTTGTAAGTCCAATACGTCCAACCATACCAAATCTGTGCCTGAAATCAACCTGGCAACTATCAATTGATAGTTGTCTGGGTTTGATTTTTTAATTCTTACCTTTCACTAAATTGAATAATTGTCTCACTGCAAGTTTGGGGTGACGTGTTGCAAGTTTTAACATATTTGATAAACCAAAATCAGCTTTGATAAAATCTAAAAACTCATCTGATTTTAATTCTTTAATTATGTCTAGTTCTTTATCCCATTCTTCATCTGAAAGCCCTATCCATCTATCTTGAACTTTTCCTGCAGAATTTATTTTTGATTCAATTTCTTTTCGCCAGTTCTCTTCATATGGATAAAGTGATGATTCATCTGTATTTCCAGATTTTATTGCATCTGCTGAAACTTTACCTGCAACTCTACCAAATTTTATTGCATATCTGATGCCCTCTAATACTAATGGATTTGCTTGTCCGGCAGAATCTCCCACTAAAATCAAATTATTGTATACTGTTTTTCTTGATAACCCATCATTTGGAATTAATCCATAATGAAATTCAATTGGTGTAATTTTTCCTAATTTTTTTATCGGACCTAATTTTGTTTCCATTAATTCTTTGAGTCTTAGTGTGGGGTCTACATCTGATTCTGGCTTCCCTACCCCTACCCCTATTCTCACAATGTTATTTCCTAAAGGGAAAATCCATGCATAACCTGCTGGTGAATACTGTTGTCCCACCATTAACCACCATGTATCTTGATCAACATTTTCAACACTTACTTCATATTCTGCACCTGCTCCAAATCTTTTCCATTGTGAAACCAATCCCATCGTTTTACTCACTGTTGATTGAAATCCACTTGCGTCAATAACAATTTTTGAGTGAAATGAAATTTCTCCTTCTGGACTAGTTCCTTTTACTCCTATGATGTCCCCTTTGTTGTTTTTGATAACATTGTTGATATTGATTTTAACGAAAATATCTACTCCTTCATTTTTTGCTTGAGTTGCCAACCATCTGTATGTTTTTCTCACATCTAGTACTGCTGCTCTTGGTTCTGAATCACTAATTGTCACTTCATTATTTGGAGAGCAAAATGAAAAATTTTTGATTGGATTGTAGCAATCATCTGGAATTCCAAATTCTTTGATATTTTGAATCCATGTTACTCCGCTTGTTCTAACCGTCTCTGCAATAGAATTCTCTTTTTCAATTAATGCGACTTTAATTCCTTTTTTAGCAGCTGCAAATGCTGCCGATGACCCTGCAGGACCGCCACCTACAACCACTAAATCATAACTAAGTTCTTTGGACAATTGGTTTGGCTTAATTTACCTAGGATATAATTTTGAGGAATCTTTTGAAAAACTATTTTTTTAAAACAGGGTTACCTGATCCATCGTTTTCTCTTTCTGAATCAAATGTTTCCATATGTGCAGGGTCTCTATGCATAAAACTGTGGGTTTCTCCTTCCTCTTTCCTGCAGAATTTTGAATGAATTGTTTCCTCTATTTTCAAGGTTGTTTCATTTTCATGAAATAATCTATGTCCACAATCTGGACAAATAATTTCAGGCATAAACCAAGTCTACATTAAATCTATTTAGATGTTTCATAATTATCATAATTTTATTTTAGATGTATTTGAACCCAAACTTTAGATGTTCAAAAATTAGTCATTTCTTATGGATGATTCTCAAATTGCATCTTTTGTAATGTGGTCTGTAATTACTGGAATTATTATGATTGTATCTGGATTAAGCTATAATGCCTTTTTGAAGAGGAAAAACACTTCATCTTGATGACGCTTTTTTGATTCTGTAGATGTTTTTCTTTGAGATTATTATTACCTCATTTTCTTGATTGGTCCCTTCAAAATCTATGATGATTTTTCCAAATTCCTCGTCTGTGTCTTTTTTATCAACTACTGTGAATTTCAATTTTAGTACTTGATCTGTGTATAATGGTATGAGAAATCGTGTGTTTCTATTCTCCCATTCTGAATCTCCGTCTGTTCCAAGAAAAATAATGTCATTTCCATAAATTTGACTTAGTCTTGTGAACTCTCCTTCCATTCTTGATAAAATTGCTCTTCCTGAAACTAGTTTTTGTTTTCCTTTTTGTTTTTCTTCTAAGAATGCATTTCTAACTCTTGAAAAATTCAAGTATTCTTCTAATTCTTTATCTGAAATACTACATGTAGAAAAAAATGTGTCCCCTACTCTAAATTCTGAAAAATTCTTCAATTTTTATCTTGATTCATCAACACAGAATGTTACTTCGGATGATGAATTAGAACTATCTGACACTAGGAAATTAAATGCATCAGCAATTTTTTGGTTATCTGGTTCTGCACCTGAAACTGTACCTGAAAATATTGTAAACATTCTGATTTTTGACTTTAATACATCGCTTAGTTCTTGATTAACTGTAGTTGTAAATGGTCTTAATGCTCCTCTAAATACTTCCACTTGTGCCCTTTGAGTTCCTGTAACTTTTCTACCGATTGGTAAATCTGGACCTATAATCATTATTGCACCTGTTGCATCTTTGTATAGTCGTGGATCATCACTCCCTCCTGGAACAAATTGTTCTAGTGCTCTTTGAGCAACAGTTGCAGGCGTTGAAATAAATTTCTCAGTTAATTCTTCCCATGCTGCCCTAGATAATTCCGTTAATTTTGAAATTTCAGGTAGTTTTCCTGTAATGTGAATTACACCTAGTATCTCACCAATGTTTGTCTTAGCTGTGTTTAACCATCTTTGAACTTCTTCAGGATTTTTAATATCTACAACATGAGAATGGAATTTTCCACTAATGTATTCTTGTAAATCTGTTGGAGTTGATTGTGAAATGAAACATGCTACTTTGCCTCCATTGTTTTCAACATGTTGTGCTAAAAATTCAACTCTCTCAGCATCTACTTTGTCTGTCGCATCAATGGTAAACACTACTGCTTTACCTGTAAAATCTGGTTGATGTACACCTGGAGTTGAAGTTCCTATGTGTGGTTTAACTGGATAAAATACTCTATCCCCTGGAATTACTTTACCATTTAGAATTTTTGCAATTTCATCATCACACAAATTGAGTACTGATTTTGCAACTTGCTCTTGTGCTAGAAATTCTTGGTTTGCAATCATATGTGAAGTATTATTTTGTACTTTTTCAGCAATTGTTTGTATTTTGTTTAATAGATTTGTAAATGTCTCAGTTAGTTTTGAAACATCTTTTCCATTTGCTAATTTTGTAGCAGCTTTTGCAATCCCTTCTTTAATTATATTCTCATCCTCTCCTAACAATGGAAGTAATTCTTTACTTGCTTCACTTACCTCTGTTGGAACTAAATCTTCAAATCCACTAACTCTCATAAATTCTGATGCAGCTTTTGGATAAACTGTTTTGTAAATTCTATCTGAATGTACAGGACCTGGATTTGTTGCAATTGAAATTATTCCTTTATCTGTTAATTCCCATGACATTGCCTCAGCTAGTCTATTTTTTGCACCTTGTGAAGCAGTATATGGACTTCTAAATCTATATGGTCTTTGTTCTAATGGTCTTTCTTCTGTAAAGAATGTTGAAATTGTGATAATTTTGCCACCTTCTTTCATTACTTTTAGTGCTTGAACTGAGCCCCAAAAAGTACCTGTTAGATGAATTCCTATTGTACTTTTGAATTCTTCAAGAGGTGCATTTGCAAAACATGTGACAGGTCCTGAAACTCCTGCATTATTAATTATGTAATCTACATTGACATTGTCATTTTTTAATGAATCAAACATTCCAGTCATTGCTGTTTCATCACTTACATCTACTCCTGAAAAAATCTCAACTGTTGCTCCACTATTATTTTGAGCAATGATCTTTTCTAGCATTTCCGATGTTTCTACTAATGGTTCCTTTCTTCTTCCAAGAATTATTACTCCTGCACCATTCTCCACAAATTTTTTGGCAATGGCTTTTCCTATACCTGTACCACTACCTGTAATTAGTGCAATTTTACCTTGAAATTTTAGCATAACAAAATTACCCCATCTTCTGCAATATTTAATTCGATTGATCTAAATGGATTTTTTTCCTTGATATCTTTATTTGTGGGCTTTATTGATGACTATTAATGCATGATACCGAATCTGATACATTTGTTTATCAGACATGGCCTGAAAAATTTAGTTCTATGTTAAATGAAATTGGTATATCTTCTGAATCCAATGAAATTGGAACTGATGATGTTGAAAAAGGTGATTATTACAGTAGATATTTTGCTCAAACCCCAAGAATGGTAACTAATCGTGGTACTCTTATTGTTAAAAATTCTAATATCGACGTAATTCAAATTATTCAAAAGGGATAATCATGCAAGATCCAAATCCACTACCTTGGGGCGCACAAGATAGATTTCAAGCACATTTCATTGTTAGAGTCGATCCTTTTCTTTGGGATGTTAAAAATTTCGTTGCCAAAACAAAACTAACTACTCAGGGACATTTTGGAACAAAATCCATTGTTAAAGTTGAATGGGATGGCCCTGGTAAATTATCAGTTAACCTCAATGAAGATGTTGAATTAAACGAGATGATTGCAAAACAATCTATTAACAATGCTACCATCTATGTTGAACCTACTGATAGTGCAGTTCGAATAAGAGGTAAATGGGATAATCATATTGCCTTTGGTATTTCAAAAGATCTTTTTGAAATATATGATAAAATCGCTGGTCACATAAAATCTGTCTAAGCTTTCCACCAGTCTAGAGCAAGAAAATCCACATGATCTTTTCCTTTAGGAATTGCTAAAATGAATTGTTTTCTTACTGTTGTTGCTAATCTTCCTGCAAGAACAATTCCTGTCGCAGTAATTGATTCACTTCTGTTATACACTTGAATCAAAAATGGTGCATGATCAATTCCTGGCCCCTTTTCATAAACTGCAAAATCACATCCAAATTTTATTCCAGGATTAATTATGTAACCTTTGTCTCTGAAATTTTTGTAAACTAAATATTTTTTATCAAATTCATGAACTTCTTTTTTACAAATTTCAATCATCTGCTCTATTGTTACTTTGTGCTTTTCTTTTGTTATAGTAATTTTTTTCTTATCTAAAAGATACAATCCTTCAATCAAATCTAAAACTAATGGTACATCGATTTCTTCTACTTTTGGTTTTGGAATTCCTATTGGCTTTCCATAATATCCTTGACTGAAAAGTTTTTTTGAATCTTCTATGTCCCAAACAATAATCCTATTTTCAATTAATTCACTTTTCATAATTTTTCTTAAACATTAAACGTATATGAATTCTCTAACTGTTTAATCTTAATATTCAAAATAAAGTAAAAATTTGAATTGAATTTTTTGGTTATAGGCTCAATGCTAATAATATGAAAGAATCTGAAACTCTTTGACATTTATCTGCCATTTCTTCTATTCCTTCAATTACGTCTTTAATTAACATCAATTCTTTTGTGTTTGTTACTTCTGATAGAAGTTTGATTGTGGCTTCTCTGTATTTGATATCAATTTCTCTTTCAATTGTTTGTGTTTCTTGAGCTAATTCAATTGCATTTGCAGTGTTTGTACTAAGGCTTCTGATGATTTCATTTAGTTTGTAAACTTCATCTACAACTAATTCAATTAATTCTGTGATGTCTTTGTCAAGTTTTGCACTTTTTAGAGTTGCTGGTTTTACATTTGAGAGTTTGAATGAAATGCCTGTGATGTATCCTGCGATTTCATCCATTGTGTATGCTGTGTTGAGAAGATTTTCTCTATTCATGATTAATCCTCCTACATCTGCTACTTCTCGTGTAATTTTCCTTCTGAGATTTTCTACTTCTTCTTCGATTGTTGAAATTTGTTCTAAAGCGTTCTTGACTCCTGTCTTCTCTTTTTTCATCATAAGATCAGGTAGTGTTGCAAGTTCTCTTGATGCGTTTAGAATTCTATTGATTTCATCTTGTAAAACTGCTATAGCCTTTCTTTTTGCTTGAACTTCAAGCTCTCCGCTATACATAACAAAGTGTCAATCTTCTCAGGTAATTTAAATCCTCTATGGGTTTTGTTGTTTTTTGAGCATGATTACATCAAACTTTTATCATGTGCAACCTTTTTTTGTCCTTTGAATAATGTTATCACTTCTTCATTAGTTGATGCATCTTCAACCATTTTTTCAACCCTGATCTTTCCTGTGAACTTTGGAAATCTTAAAGCAAGACCTGCATCTTTTCTAATTTTATCTTTGGCAGCTTTGTGAATTGGACTAAGTGTTATTTCTGATGCTACAACTTCTATGACTAATTCTGGATCAAACCATACATCAGCTTCCATTTCACTGTTAATTCTAGGATTTTTTTTAATTGTAACTTTTGGATTTAATATTTGGTATAATTGATCTAAACTCTCATCTGTGAACCCTGTTCCTACTTTACAAATACTTGTGAATGTATCCTCATCTTCATCATATGTTGCAAGTAATAGTGTACCATAGTTACCTGTTCGTCGACCCTTTCCAAAATATCCCCCAATCACTACAAGATCTAAACTATCTCCTAATTCATTTTGGTATTCTCTTTTTAGTTTTAACCAGTGACTTCCTCTTGAACCTGCTTGATATGGTTTATCTAGCATTTTTAACATCAGCCCTTCACTTCCTGCATTGATACTATTTTCCATAAAGTCTTCTACCTCATTTTCATTTTTGACTATGGTCATTGGAATGTATTTCACAAAGTTATCTTCTTTGACAATTTTTTCTAATTTTTCTCTTCTATTTTTATAATCCATATCCAAACAACTTTTTCCATTACAATACAAAATATCAAATAAATTTACTGTGATGGGATATTGTGTTACTGCTTTTTCTACTTTGTATTTTCTTCGTCTATGCATTAATTCTTGGAATGGTAGAAAATCTCCTGTGTTTTCATTAATTGCTACTGCTTCAGCTTCTAAAATTATATTGTCTGCTTGAATTGTTTTGGGTATTTTTTCAATAATATCTGGATAATAACTTGAAATATTTTCAAGACTTCTTGAAAATAAAATTACTTTATCGCCTTCAATATGTAGTTGAACTCGTTCACCATCTAATTTGTATTCTGCTGCAAATTCATTTCCAAATTTTTCTGCAGCTTCTTCTTCACTTTTTACTCTGTCTGCTAACATTGGTCTAATTGGATTGAATAAAGTAATTTCAAATTCCTCAATCCCTTTGAGACCTTTAGTTGCAATTGTTTCGGCAACTTTTCCTAAATCACTAGATACATTGTATGCGTGTTGTAATATTTTTCTATTTTCTTTATCTCCTGAAAATGTAATTGCTAGTGCATCCATTACTGTATTTTCTGCAACCCCTAACCTTAGAGTTCCTAGTAAAATTTTTAAAATGAATTTTGCTTCTAATGAACTCGCATCATTTAGTAGACTTGAAATGTATTTTATCTTCATGTCTTGAGAACGAGTACCTTCTAACCTTGCAATTTTAAACAAAGTCTCATAGACCCTTTCTACTGTGATGTCTTCTACAAGAAATGTTGTTTGTGTTTTTTGTTCTAAAATTATTGATGCTGCTTGTCCCAAATCCCCTTCTGTTCTGTATTTGTCCTCAATTTTTTTGATTGGAATCCCTGATGATTTTGAAATTGCTCTTATTGCAAGTTTTTCTGCAACTCCTAATTCAATTCCTTCAAAGTCTGGTCTTAATTTTCCTTGAAGTAAATATACAATTTTTGAAATAACTTCGTGAGGAGTATTTTCAAATAACTCTACAAGAAATTGTGTTAATTCTAACCTCTTTCTGGTTGTTTCCATTTTGTTAAATGTCTCAGATAGAATAACAAACTCCATTCTAATCCTTTGACTAATCCTGAATAAAAGTCTGAATTTATTATTAATTTTAAATATATTTGAAGATTGTTGGCTTGTCTGAGTTGGGAATGTTTGATACCATTGCAAAATTATACAATGGATATGTTTTCTTGTATTGTTTCATGAAACTCCATGTAACATCATGTGTTTTGAACTCTGTTCTAATCCCATCAATTGAACTCTTTTTACCGTACACATCAAATACAACTATTGAATATTGTTTTGGACGATTATGTGGTTTAGCTTTTAGAATCCATGTAACTGCAAATACAAACACTATTCCTAAAATTACATATTCGCCAGCTATTTTAAAAAATGATAATACTACTCCTGGTATGGTGTGTCCAAATAGAACTACCATGAAATTTGAAAACGAAATAACTGCTAATGCTGTAATGATGTATGTTTTCCAATCAAATAGAATCTGAAATATATTCATAACCTGCTCAGATTATGTGCTTTTTTGATTTAACTATTGCCTATAAAGAACTTGATCTCAGAGATGTTTAATCTGGATCTTCGTAGTTTTCTTTCTTTTCACCACTAGTGTTGCTTGATTCTATTGGTTTCATCTTACTTTCAAGAACACTCATTCTTGCTTTGTATCCTTCTGCATATTCTAATTCTGATGGAACAAGAGTTGCTGGATGAATGAAACCTTGACTTCTAATTGCTATTGCTTTCTTTGTTGCAATTTCCCTGATATAGTCCCAATCTGGTGTTGAGAATCCGTCAAATGGACCTGTGAATTTACCGTTATGCATACTGAATACTAGTGCTTCAACTATAGGAATACAGAAGTTGATTGTAGCTGCAGAATTTAATTTTACAGGCATTAAAGGCATGTTGTGACTTCCTCTAGTGTTTCCTGCAACATAATGTGGATTGTTAAAAACACTTCCAACTTCTTCTGTTGCTGGGAACATTTTTTGTGTTCTTACTAAACAAATTGGATCGTCTTTTCCAACATAAGTTCCTGCAATGTTGTGTAATCTATCAGTTGATGCTGCGAGAATTGGTTCTCCATCTTTTGTAGTAACTGTATCTACAACATATCTACCTGGATACATTAGTGCTGCTTCAATAGTTGGTTTATCTTGCCATAGCTCTAGTGCTGCAACTTTACCTTCTTCAACATCCATGATATTCATGATTACTCCTCCTGCGAGATTTTTGTTTACAATTAACCCTGTGTTACTTAGTGAATCTACAAACATTCTATAAATTGGATAGTTGAATGCACCTGGTTCTGTTTTATCTGCTGCAAATACTGTAAATGCTTCATTTGGTCTTTCTTCAAATTCCATTTCTGCAACACCTGGACCCATTCCTTTTACATTTCCTGAAAATGAATCTTTTAACAAATCTTGACCTGCACCATACAGTCCTTCTTCTTTTGCAACTTTGGTTCCTGCCATGAAAGCATCCCATGCCATCTTGTGAATTTTTTCATTGTCTACTCCATGTGTATGAGACATTACAATGTGAGTATCATCTCCACAATATCCAATGTAATAATCGATTAACAGATCTGATGATTCTTTTACTGTATCTCTGATTGCTTGAATTAATGCATCACTTGGTTTTGTATGTCCTCCGACTCCACCAACATCTGCTTTGATAACTGAAACTGTGATCTTCATAGAACATCTTTTTGCCCCTGTGATTTATGTGCTTTTAGAAAAAAATTGATCTAAAAAAATTGAAGAAAAGTGCTTTTTTTTTCAAAAATTCATAACAGTAATAAATCCCTTTGATGGCTGATGTCATATGGCAGATAAACCCCACCTAAACATGATTGTTACAGGTCATATTGATAATGGAAAATCAACAACTATGGGTCATTTCTTAATGGATCTAGGAGTTGTAGATGAAAGAACTATTGCAGCACATGGAGCCGAATCCGAAAAGACCGGAAAAGGTGATACTTTCAAGTATGCATGGGTAATGGATAATATTAAAGATGAAAGAGAAAGAGGAATCACAATCGATCTAGCTTTCCAAAAGTTTGAGTCAAGCAAATACTTCTTTACTTTGATTGACGCTCCTGGTCACAGGGACTTTATTAAAAACATGATTACTGGCGCTTCTGAAGCAGATGCAGCCATCTTGGTACTTTCAGCAAAAGAAGGTGAAACCGATACTGCAATTGCTGCAGGTGGACAAGCAAGAGAACACGCATTCTTGCTAAAGACACTCGGTGTAGGCCAAATTATTGTTGCAATCAACAAAATGGATGCTGTTGAATATACAGAAGCCGCATTCAATGCAGCCAAAGAGAAAGGTGAAAAATTAGTCCGTTCTGTTGGCTACAAAGTTGAAAATGTCCCATTCATTCCAGTTTCTGGATGGAAAGGAGACAATTTAGTTAAGAAATCTGAGAACATGTCATGGTATTCTGGCAAAACTCTACTTGAAGCATTTGATGACTTTACAGTAGCAGAAAAACCAATAGGAAAACCACTACGTGTTCCAATTCAAGACGTTTACACAATTACCGGTGTTGGTACTGTACCTGTAGGTAGAGTTGAGACTGGAACCATGAAAGCAGGTGACAAAATTGTTGTCATGCCTTCTGGCGCTCCTGGTGAAATCAAATCTATTGAGACTCACCATACAGAAATGCCATCAGCTGAAGCCGGTGATAACATTGGTTTTAACCTCAGAGGTGTTGAAAAGAAAGACATCAAAAGAGGAGATGTACTTGGAACTCCTGATGCACCACCAAATGTTGCAAAAGAATTCAAAGCACAAATAATCGTAATTCACCATCCAACTGCAATTGCTCCTGGATATACTCCAGTAATGCACGCACACACTACACAAGTTGCAGCAACTGTAACTGAGTTCCTCCAAAAGATCAACCCAGCAACAGGTGCAGTTGAAGAAGAAAATCCAAAATTCCTAAAAGTTGGAGATTCTGCAATTGTCAAGATTAGACCGGTGAGACCAACCTGTATTGAAACCTTCAAAGAATTCCCTGAGATGGGTAGATTTGCCCTAAGAGATATGGGTGCAACTATCGCAGCAGGAATTGTTAAGGAAATTACTGAAGAGTACAAACCGTAGGCGATTTTTATGACACAAACCGCCCGTGTTAAACTCACTTCTGTTAGCCTTCCAAAATTGGATGGTGTATGTGGTGAAATCATGGGAATTGGTAAGAAAACTGGTGTTAAAGTTAAAGGTCCGACTCCTCTTCCTGTAAAACGATTACATGTTGCAACAAGAAAATCCCCTTGTGGCAGTGGGACTGAAACTTATGAAAAATGGGAAATGAAAATGCATAGACGAATTATCAATATCAATGCTGACGATAAAGCAATTAGACAATTAATGAGACTTAAAATTCCTGATGACGTATACATTGAGTTGTCTTTAACATAATTTGGTATCCTTAAATTATAGAAATTTTGATGATTAACATGGTTGAAGAAAATATTGAAGAAATAGAAGAAACTCCTATAGAGACCTTTGATGTAAAATATGCTTGTTTGAGATGTGGAACTGAAGTTTCAAATACTGAACTATCTCGTTTACCTGAAATCAAATGTATTTGTGGATTTAGAGTCTTTACCAAATCAAGACCTCCAGTAGTTAAAACAGTAAAAGCAATTTAATTATCTGTCTTTTTTGTAACTGTGTTCTCTTTGCAAATGTGTTCTCATATCTTCCATATTTGAGAAATATTTTTTGCATTCTTTGCAATCGTATTGTAAATCCTTTCCATGAACAATTTCTTTATGATTCATTAATTCTTCTTGTTTTGAAAACTTTTTTTCACAAATATCACATTTAATTTTTTTAAAAAAATTCACTTTATCCAAACTCTGCTTTTTTATCATCCCAGCATTTTCTACAAAGCTGACCTTCTATCTTCCATGTTCCTTTTGGATTGTATCGTATTAACCCCATTTTTCCTCCGCATAAAGCACAGAAATTTTTCTTTTTACCAAAATTTTCTTCCTTTTTATCAAAACAACTTTTACACAACAACCCTTCCATATCCCACTGCCATCTTGGTTCCCACAAATCAGTAATTTTTTGAGTATTTTTACACTCTGCACAAGGTTGTCTTACTTTTCCTTCATAGTATTCTTTGGATTTCTCAAAATGACAATCTCCACAAAGTGAGCCTTTTAGATTCCACTCTTTTTTTGGTTTGTGTCTGTGGGTGAGTTCTTTATTGCATATTGTACAATTTGTTGGTTTTTTACTAAATAATCCCATTTGATATTATGTGGTAACGGTATATTCTATAAATGTAAATAAAATAAAAATAATCCCAATTAATTATTCATTTAAGATTTTTTCAAGAGCCTGACTTGCATTTAGCATGCCGTTTCTCTTTGCAAATTCTTCGATCATTTTGTATTGTTTTTCAGTGAAACATACTGGCATTGAACGGTTTTCCATGAAAAACATCTTCTCTATTTCCTAATATCCTTTTCTCTTAGCAAAGATATTTCAACTCATTTTTTTTATTTTAGTTATGACCAAGAAACGCCAAATTCTAGTTATTGGAAATAATACAAATGGCTGTACTCCAGAACATGAAAAAATTGCATATGCCATTGGTGCAGAAATTGCAAAATCTGATTCTGTTTTAATCACTGGTGGTTTAGGTGGTGTGATGAATGCTGCATCTCATGGTGCCCATGATGAGAATGGATTGTCTGTTGGAATTATCCCTCAAGATGATGCAACACATGCCAATGAATATTGTGACATTGTAATTCCATCTGGAATGGGGTTTACTCGTGATTTTCTTAATGCATTATCTGCTGATGGTGTAATAATTGTAGGTGGTGGCTCTGGTACTTTATCTGAAGTATGTGCTGCATACATGTCAAAAAAACCAATGGTGGCAATTCGGAATTTACCTAGTTCTATTTCTCCATATATTGATGGATTTTTAGATCATCGAAAAAATGTAAAAATAATTGGTGTAGACACTCCAAAAGAAGCTGTAACAAAAATTTTAGAATTAATTACTGCATAGATACTAACAATGAATCTGGTGTATAAAATTCACCATGTTGTTTTGCCAAATTGTTTAATTCATCTACAATATTTTTAATTCCAATTTGTTTGGCTGTTTCAAATAATGGTTTTCTTAACCCCAATCCCAATTGAGATGCCTTTTCAATTTCATCAATGTCACTTGCACCATTAGAAATTAACCATGCTGCATTGTTTAGAATATTTGCAACTAGTTGAATTGGATTACATTTAGTTGCTAATTCTTCTGACAACTCAACTCGTTCATATTTATCATCAGAGTATTTGTAAAACCCTTCCCCCGACTTTTGTCCCAATTTTTTCTCATCAAACATTTTTTCAATTAGTGGATGTGGGTTGATTACTTTTTTATCTCTAAGGTGCATCTCTTGAGTTGCTTTATGAATTACGTCCATTCCTGTAAAGTCTGCCAACTCAAAAATCCCCATTGGGAATCCTAAATTCAATTTGAATGCTGAATCAATCTCTTCTAGAGCTAGGTTTTCTCTGTCTTTGAGGTAACATGCTTCATGGACTAATGGAATGAATAATCTGTTAATGATGAATCCTGGTACGTCTTTTCTGCACACTACTGCTTGTTTGTTTACTGACTTTACATAATCTAAAGTCAAATCAGTAATTTGTTGTGATGTCTTTTCCCCTGGAATTACTTCAACTAGTTTCATTAATTGCGGTGGATTGAAAAAATGAATTCCAAT
>ERZ1047985.1711-NODE-1711-length-14735-cov-9.175000_pt1 | contig 14735 bp, 15 predicted proteins | sample MGYA00383097_ERZ1047985 | MGnify/ENA primary metagenome ERZ1047985 (study PRJEB29581, sample SAMEA5548367) | metagenome | biome: marine; feature: coastal; material: water | depth 50 m | study: Short-term variability in the microbial, nano- and picoplankton...
ATATATCATCCCATCAACCTACACGGGGGAGATTTACGGTTTTAAACTTTGAAAACAACTAAAAGCAAATTGACCAAACAGATTTTAAAGATTAATGATTTATTAATATGAGATTGTTCATTGTGCGACATGGTAATGCGCTATCAAAGGAAGCTGATCCCCAGCGGGGACTGAGTCAGAGTGGCAAAGAGGACGTTGCGAATGTGGCTGCATTTCTAAAAAGAGGCAACGTTCAAGTTGAATGGGTCTTCCATAGTGGAAAGAAACGGGCATGGGAAACTGCAGAGATTTTCAGAGACTGTCTGATAGGAAATGAACTTTTTGATGAGCGAGATGGGCTTGGGCCTCTTGACCCTGTTGTGCCAGTGGTAAAAGAGATCCAGAATCTAAGTAAGTACACAATGTTTGTTGGGCATCTTCCGTTTGTTGGGAAATTGGTGTCTCATCTAATTACTGGTAATGAGGATACCGGTGTTGTATCTTTCACACCTGGAACGGTTGTGTGCTTGGAGCGAGATGTAAATGAAATATGGAGTGTGGCTTGGGTGGTGAGACCAGAATTGTTGAAAAGTTTAAACTAACACCGACGTGTCTGGGAATCAACCAGTGCTTTCAAAAGTAGGAGAAGCATTACAGGCCCTGAGCTGGCCGGATGAATACATTTAACCCCGAGTGTATATAAAATGCAAAACCCGTCAATGCTAGTAAATAACATAAGATACAGAATTTAATATTATAATTTCCCGCCTACTATTACTGGTATTTCCTAATAAATTACTCCCACATCAGAATCGAAGTATGTGCCTATATCATGTTTCCATCCATACTTCGATTGTCCAATAAATTTTCCCTAGATAGTACTTCAAATAGGTGAAAAATTTTTCCCTTAAAAAAGTGTTGCGCTTCTCAAAAATCCGTGTATTATCTTCAAAACAATGTTTCTTATGTGAAACAAAACCTAGTGAAATAACAACCAACCAAAAGGAGAAAATATGAAACACTTTCTAAAAAGCGCATTCATTGCAAGCGCATTCATTGCGGCATCGCTTGTAGCGACGCCTGCCTTGGCAGATGTCGTCAAGATTGACGCCGTGACGCTGGCACCAAAGCCGGTTTACATCAACAAACCGTTCAAGATGTTCGTTGATGAAGTGAATACAAAATTCGCTGGCGAAGTTGAGATTAACTGGCGAGGTGGCCCCGAAATTATGCCACCATTCAAACAAGCCGAGGGCGTGCGTAATGGCGCAGTCGATATGACCTATACCAGCCCGAGCTATTATCAGGGCCTGGTGCCAACCTCTGGAACCATGAACCTGTCGTACAAGACTTACGCTGAGATCGCAGCGACAAACTACCATGAACGCATGACGGAACTTCACGCTGAAAAAGACCTAATCTTTCTCGGTGAAATTCCAGCGACACAGTTGAATTTTGTGATCTACATGGCCAAAGAAGTGTCAGGTCTTGAGGATCTGAAAGGGAAACGAATCCGTGTATTCCCAACTTTGCTACCGATCGTCAAAGCCCTAGGTGCAGAGCCGATCGTGATGGGGATGGGAGATATTTTCACAGCGATGGAGCGCGGAACGATTGACGGATACATGCAAGGCCCACTTGCACAAGCCCAGCAATTCGAAGGCTTGGTCAAGACAGTTATTTTCCCCGGTGTTTACCGCGCTGGCTTCCCGGTCCTGATTAACAAGAAGACATGGGGCAAGATGTCGACCGATTTACAGCAACGGCTGACAACGTTCCTTCGAAGGGACTTTGCATATCGTATGGACTTCATCTGGAGTCAAGATATCGCCGATAACATCGAACTGATGAAAGCCGCTGGGTTCAACATTTTGGAACTGCCAGCTGATGAAGCCGCACGTTATGAGCAAATGGCAATGGATGCCGCATGGGCTGTCACAGCTGCAAATGCCGGCGACGAAGTTGCTGCCGAGCTGCGAGGAATGCTGGACAAATAGCGCACGGGCAACGAAAGTTAGGTGGAGCCCAGCAAACACTGGCTCCACCTCTTTTTTTTACAGGAGTAAAAAAACTTGTACAACATATTTGCTAAGTTGAGTCATTTTTTCAGCCGCTTAAATTTGTATTGTGCAATCCTTGGCGCTGCTCTCCTCTTCTTCATCGCTACCATAATTTGCTTGGAGGTTACTGGGCGTGCACTTGGTGCTTCCTCGCGTCTTTGGGTCCTAGAAACCAGCGAGTACTCACTTCTTTACATCACATTCCTTGGGACTCCCTATTTGCTCGAGAAGAATATGCATGTGGTTATCGACATTGTTTACACTAGTTTCACGAATGCCTGGCGGTTAATATTTCAAGCGTTGAATTCCGTAATAGGTTTTCTGGTCTGTGCTGTTCTGGCAATTGTCGGAGTAATAGTTGTTGTTGAACAATATGGGCTTGGCGTCCGGGAAATCACCGTGATGCGCCCCTATAGCTGGTGGCTGACCGCAGCATTGCCATTGGGTGCCGGATTGATGGGCATCCAGTTCCTAAAGCAGTTTATCCGCACTCTAAAAGGCAAAGCTTTATAGTCATGGAATGGTACTATATAATCGCCATTATTCTTGGCCCACTCTTTGTCCTGATGTTTGTAGGATTGCCGGTCGCGTTTTCATTTCTCGCGGTTAACATTGTAGGATCGTTTGTCCTAATGGGTGGCTTGCCGGGCATTAAGCAACTCGTTCTGAATACGGTTGATTCAGTGTCTAGTTTCGTGCTGATACCCATCGCCCTGTTCATGATTATGGGCGAGGCGATGTTCCGGTCCGGTATCGCAATTGATCTAATGGACACGCTCGATAAATGGTTTGGGCGGTTGCGTGGACGTTTGGCGTTAATGGCTGTCGGAGGTGGAGTTCTCTTTTCAACCCTAACCGGTAATTCGATGGGGTCCACCGCGTTGCTTGGATCGTCGCTAACGCCAGAGATGGAAAAGCGAGGCTACAAAAAACCGATGTCGCTTGGTCCGATCCTGGGTTCGTCCGGTCTGGCAATTATGATCCCACCTTCGGCTTTGGCAGTTGTGCTCGGCGTCATAGCCGAACTCTCAATCCGCCGGATCCTAATCGGCATCATTATTCCGGGTCTGTTGATGGCGCTGCTGTACATCATCTACATACTTGGACGCTGCCGGCTACAACCAGAGCTAGCGCCCTCATTCGACGTGCCAAAGGTTTCTCTTTCTGAAAAACTGTCTGTGACAGCAATTAATATCCTGCCACTCACATTTGTGATTTTTTCCGTCGTTGGCGTCATTTTCTTAGGGATAGCAACGCCAAGTGAAGCAGCGGCTACTGGCGCCTTTTCGGTCCTTATTTTGGCAGCCCTGAAACGGCGACTAACGTTCAAGGTTTTTGGCGACACAATGTTTTCCAGCGCCAATATTTCGGTGATGGTATTGCTGATCATATCTGGGGCCATAACGTTTTCGCAGCTCTTGGCGTTCACTGGCGCAACCTACGGCATGATTGATGCGGTGATGTCGATTGATATCTCCAATGAAGCCATTGTTTTCTTGATGATCATGCTCGTGATTTTGATGGGCATGGTTATGGGGCCCTTGCCCATAATGCTGATCACGTTGCCGATATTCATTCCCATCGTGAAACAGTTTGGGTTCGATCCGATTTGGTTCGCGGCGATGTATTTGGTTGCTATTGAAACCGGTGCGACCTCGCCTCCATTTGGTGCGGCTCTATTCGTGATGAAAGGCGTGGCACCAAAAGGCACAACAATGGGTGATATTTACGGAGCCGCTGTGCCCTTCGTCATCTGTGACTTTATCGCAATCCTCTTGCTGTTCTTTATTCCCGAAATTGTAACATATCCAGTGGATCTGATGTTCAAATGACCGAACGACCTAGCTTCATTGTCTTTATGACAGACCAACAAAGGGCTGATCATTTAGGTTGCTATGGGAATCCTATCGTACGAACTCCAAATATCGATGCGATTGCCAATCGTGGAACGCGGTTTGATAATTTCTATGTCGCAAATCCAATTTGCCAACCAAACCGTGCAGCACTTGCAACGGGGCAGTTGACATCAGTCAATGGGTGCAGGCAAAACGGTATACCACTCGGCTTGGATTGCACGACCTACGCGGATGTCTTGCGATCTAGTGGTTATCGAACAGGTCTTGTGGGCAAAGCACACTTTCAGAACGTCTCACCGATTGAGGCAAAGTTACCTCAATCAAATGGGAAAGGCGAAGAACCAAACAGGCCCTACAACCTAGCCTTAAGATCGCAACGGCGGGGTTCGGAATATGAGTGTGAAATTCGAACAAGCTGGATCAAGAACCCTAATAAGGAATTACCACTTCCCTACTATGGATTTGATCACGTTCGCTTGTGCATTGGGCACGGTGACCAGGTTGAGGGACACTATTCGGGCTGGCTGAAAAACAAACTGGCTGGTGCGTCAGACCCACGCGGACGGGCTGGAGCGTTGGAAGACGGTTCACCGGAAACGCCACAAATCTGGCGCACAGCACTGTCCGAGGAACATTATCCAACGTCATATGTTGGTGAGCAGGCTTGCAAATTTCTGGAGGAACAGGACGACACTCCATTCATTCTTGTCGTGTCTTTTCCAGATCCTCACCACCCATTTACACCCCCAGGTCAGTATTTTGATCTTTATGATCCTGCAGACATCCCGCTGCCAAAAAGTTTTGGTCATCGAACCAGCGCCAGAAGCGATTTACCTAACCATATTCAGCGGATTTATGAAATTGGCGCGGAAAAACCCGATGAGTTCTGGCCATTTCATAATGATGATGAGTCCATGCGCCGAATGATCGCACTGAATTACGGAACGATCACCATGATTGACGAACAAGTTGGTGTTGTGATGCAAGCTCTGAAGAATATTGGCCAATCCGAAAACACCAATATCATCTACATGTCAGATCACGGCGACTATATGGGTGATCATGGCACCGTTCTTAAAGGGGGGGTTCACAGTCACGGGCTGATCCGTGTACCGCTGATCTGGTCCGATCCGATAAATCGTGGGACGGACGTCACGGGAATTCAAGGTAGTGCGATCGATTTTGCGCCCACGCTTCTGCAAAAAGCGGGTCTGAAAGTCCCGTATGGAATTCAAGGTCGTGATCTTTTGGCTGATGATGTCAAAAACTTACCTGTACTAATCGAGGATTCCGGCTTAGTGATGGCATCGGACGATGGGCGTACCGCTTTTTGGTCGCTCGTTCATGACAGTTGGCGGATGAGCGTTTTTGAAGGGTCTGATCTTGGAGAGCTTTTTAATCTTGGCGAGGATCCGGATGAGTTGGATAACCTTTGGGCTGATCCTGCTGCAACATCGCAGAAAATGGCGATGATGCATTTGCTGATTGACCGGCAAATAGAGCTTCGAAGTAAGTCTCTGGTTCCAACCCATCAGGCCTGAAGAGAATTCGATCTGTATTGTACTTAGAGGATACGGGGAGTTTTATTAATACCGGAAAACATTCAATTAGGTGAAAAACTTTTCCCTTAAAAAAGTGTTGCGCTTCTCAAAAATCCGTGTACTATTTTTAAAACAATGTTTCTTATGTGAAACAAAAGCATTGGAATAAATCAGAATACATGAGAGAACAGGGAGAATTGACGGTGAACAAAGCAAGTCGCGAGGACGTGGAGAAATTGCTCAACCGCGGGTTGCGCCAACGTTGGTATCCGGTTGCACCGAGCTGGATGGTGCAGGAAAACCCATTAGGTGTCACTCGGCTGAGTGAAAATCTGGCGATTTGGCGTGATGAGTCCGGAATACCGCACGTGATTGAGGATCGCTGCCCGCATCGAGGGGCGCGACTGTCCCTGGGATGGAATTTGGGAGATCGTCTTGCCTGCTGGTATCACGGCGTAGAGGTGAACCACGAAGGCGAGGTGATCCGTGTTCCTGCTATAGAAAAATGTCCGATGGAGGGCAAGTGCATGGTACGGAGTTATCCAACTCATGAAGTGCAGGGGGCGATCTTTGCGTATTTTGGGGATGAGCAGCAGCCCGACGCCGTGAAGCTTCAACTACCGGAAGAACTCACGGACGATGCTTACGGCAGTTTCCTCAGCACCGCGCTCTGGCGCTGTAACTACCGCTACGCCATTGACAACGTGATGGACCCGATGCACGGTGCCTATCTCCATGCGAAATCGCACTCGATGTCGACAGGCGATAAATCAGCACAAATGCGATTATCCGAAACCGGACAGGGCTGGATGTTTGAGAAGGAAAACCAGAGTGGTGTCAATTTCGACTGGGTGGAGTTTGCGGATACCGGAACCTTCTGGATGCGCCTGGCAATCCCCTACCGTAAGAACGCAGGGCCGGGTGGAAATTTCACAATCATCGGTTTCGTCACTCCAGTGACAGAGCATGTCTGTCAGGTTTATTTCTGGCGAGTACGCAAGGTCTCCGGATGGGAGCGCGACACTTGGAGATTTCTTTACAAAAATCGGCTTGAGGGCCTACACTGGGATGTGCTGGAACAAGATCGCGTGGTGCTCGAAGCCATGCAGGACAACGCCCGTACACGTGAATCGCTTTACCAGCACGATGCTGGAATGACCAAAATACGCCGTGATTTGCGAATACTGGCGCAAAAGCAGGTGAACACTCAAACCTCTCACGCTTAAAACATGTATGGACTGGAATCCCTGGCTTACCAAGACCCATGAAAACAAGGGTGGGGCTGATTATCTGGAAACCTACGATCCCCCCACACTCTTACCGTGGCAAACCCGATTTGCCCAACCGACAGAATATGAGCAGGAGTTGGCAGATGCTCTTCAAGAAATCTTTGGAGAGGAGGTGTATGACCTGCCCGGAATCGTCGGTAGGCTCAACGAATCCGACGTGAAGCCTCCAGATGAAGAAGGAGGTTGGACCGAGGCCAACTTTCAATCCGTGATGAAACAGCTGGGGGAGTGGCCGTGAGCGAAGTCCGGCTCGAATTCAAGAGCGTCACCAAACGATTCCGCAATCCGAACGATGCTAATCTGGAATCCATCACCGCGATCGAGGGGGTTACCTTGAGAGTAAAGGATGGGGAAGTCGTTTCGCTGATCGGACCCAGTGGTTGTGGTAAGAGCACCCTGCAGAACTTGGCGTCCGGACTTGATCAACCTTGCCCGCTCGTTCAAGGCGCGACGTTCGCAGATTTTCTGGAATATCGAGTTCCCAGCCTCTATGCCAGCACTCATTTCTGGACTACGAGTGGGCGCGACACTAGCGGTGATCGGTGTTGTAGTCGGCGAGATGGTCGGCGGCAACATCGGCTTGGGATACCTGTTGGTGTTTGGCGAGGGATCGGCTAACACGGCAATGGTGTTTGTCTCCATCTTTCTGCTCACACTGATCGGCATTCTCGCCTACGTAGCAGTCATCGTATTGGAACGCAGGGTCTTGCACTACTTGCCCTCGCGCTCTTTCGGTGATGTCTAAAATACTAAACATTGAACAAAGAGATCACATGAGTAACGAATCAACAACCATCAAGAGTCCCGTGATTCCGGCAGGCGAGTCTCTGGAGTCGTGGATGAACACCAAGATAGCCCGACACAAAACCAGGACTTTAGACTGGAACGCACTCAAGTTCCAGTCGGATTACGATCCGAAGTATCGCCGGGCACAAATGCGTTACTTGGGTACCGGAGCTGCCGGAGTGTCGACGGATACCAACACCGTCCAGGCTGAGCATTTTACCTTTTCGACGATGGTGTTACCCGCTGGTTGCGAGGGACCGTTGCACGTTCACCACGACACTGAAGAGGTGTTCTTCATTTTGCGAGGCAACAAGATTCGACTAATGTTCGAGACTGAGGGTGATACATGGGAAACTTATTTGAAGGAACGTGACCTGATCTCGATCCCTCCTGGGGTGTACCGCGGACTCGTCAACGAGGGGATTGAGGAAGCATTGATGTGCGTGATGCTGGGAACTAGCAAGCCGGAGAAGCCCACTTACCCTCCCGATCATCCACTGGCGAAGGTCAAGCGCCCACAGCTTTAAGGCATCAAGAGCTATGTCGCTACTAAAAGACCGGATTATCGTTGTCACTGGAGCCGGACGCGGTCTCGGACGGGCCTTTGCCGAGGACTGTTGCAGACAAGGGGCAGAAGTGGTGATTGCAGAAAAAAATATTGAATGGGGACAGCAATGCGAACTCGAACTCCGGAATGCAGGGCATAGAGCAACTTTTTTCCCAGTGGACATAGCTGATCCGGACTCCGTCAAAACGCTTTCTACTGAACTGTCGAAGACCTGCAAAAAGATCGATGGATTGGTCAACAATGCCGGGCTCGCCACTGGCATTGGCGGCAAGACTTTTGAGGAAATAGACCTAGAAACATGGGACCTGGTGATGCGTATCAACGTCCGAGGGACCTGGCTGATGGTTAAGGCACTTGCTTCCCAGCTGCGTCGTTCGGACTCAGGACGGGTGGTGAATCTCACTTCAGACACTGCCCTGTGGGGTGCCACTAAGCTGTTGCATTACGTTTCCAGCAAGGGAGCGGTGATTGCCATGACCCGCTCACTGGCCCGTGAGCTTGGGCCGGACAGCATCACCGTCAATGCGGTTGCTCCTGGGTTGGTGAGGAGTGAATCCACAGACTACGTTCCCAAGGAACGCCATGATCTCTACGAAAGCGGAAGGGCCATTCCTCGAGCTCAGTATCCGGAAGACGTGGTGGGCGCAGTGAGCTTTCTGCTGTCCGAGCAGGCGGGCTTCATCACGGGTCAAGTTCTGCCAGTCAACGGCGGATTTGTCTTTTAAGTAATGGATTATAGACAACGGAGCCGACAATTAAGTGCATTGAATAATACTAAGTTTAAAAATCCTCAACAAATTTAATTTACAATGTATTTTAATGGGAAATTAGTAGATTTTATTTGTTTTCTCAGAGGTCACCGAAAAAAGAATCCGATGAAAAAATCTGTAGTTGAAAACCAACGGGCCTGGGGATGAATTTGCAGATTGACTATCAGATAGTTGCTACAGGGAAGCGGAAGTTCAGCTTTCGGGAAGCCGGAGAGGGTCCTACATTGGTACTACTGCACGGCATCGGCTCAAATGCAGGCTCATGGTGCAACCAACTTGTCACTTTATCCGACCATTTCCGAGTGATCGCTTGGGATACGCCCGGTTATGGGGAATCAACTCCATTGAATGAGCCTCAACCTCTGGCAAGAGATTACGCAGATGCACTTGCGATGTTTCTGGATGTGATGCAGATCCAGGAATGTTGTTTGGTGGGTCATTCACTTGGTACCCTGATAGCGGCGGCGTTTGTCCGGAACTATGCTCGCACCTCCGCCTTGGTTCTGGCCTCCTGTGCAATGGGCTACCGAATGCAGCCTGACGATCCTGTTCCAGAAAAAATCGTAGAGCGCCTGCAAAACTTAGAGGTATTAGGACCGGAAGGAATGGCCCAGGAACGAGCGGCACACTTACTTTCAAAGACGGCAGTCCAGGAGCAAGTTGATCAGGTACGCGAAGCGATGGCACAGATTATCCCGGACGGATACCGACAGGCAACGATGATGCTCGCACAAGGCGACTTGGAGGCAGACGCTGTCCAAGTGCAAACACCTTGTTTGGTTCTGTGCGGAACCGATGATCAAATCACTCCGGAAGGTCTTAGCCAGCGAATCGCAGAGGTGATTGCAGGCTCTCAATACCAACCTCTTAAGGGAGCAGGACATCTGTGTTATATCGAGCAACCTGAAACGTTCAATAACGCTTTGCGTAATTTCTTTTTATCACAACCACGATGATGGAAACGTCCCCACCTGAAAATAGATACATCGTACCCGGTTTGGTGCGAGGTATGCGGCTGCTGGAACTGTTCACCCACAAACAGCAAGAGTGGGGGCTGTCAGAACTTGCTCGGGCGCTCCATATGCCACGCTCCACGGTTTTTCGTCTAGTGCACACACTGGAGCAACTCAAGTACCTTGAACACCACCCGCAGCGCAAGACTTACCAGCTTGGGAATCGGGTGCTGAATCTCGGGTTTGAATATCTAGCTTCGCAGGAACTGATCGAAGTAGCGCGCCCTTTTCTAACAACATTGAATGAGCAGACGGGTTGTTCTGTGCATTTGGGGATACCGGATGACCGGGAGGTTGTGTATCTATTGCGCATTGCTGGACACCAGCATGTGGCAAGCAACGTGGTGGTAGGCACTCGTTTTCCCGCCCATGCCACCACGATGGGACGCATCCTACTGTCTGAACTTTCTCTGCAGGAATTGGAGCAGATGTACCATGGTATGGTGCTGGAACAGGTTACAGAGCAGACGGTCACCTCGATTGTGGAACTATATCAATTGCTTTGCAAAGAGCGGGAGCGAGGCTACACCCTAAGTCTGTCTGGATTTGAGGCTGGGGTGGTAAGTGTGGGAGCCGCAGTCCGAGATTCGTCCAGAGAGATCATAGCGGCCATCAATATTACAGGCATGGAAACGGTGTTTGACCGTGAAGCTCTGGAAGGTGAAATCAAGGACCGCGTGCTGCAGGCAGCGGAAGCCATTTCCAATCGAATGGGGTATCGAGGATAACAAGGGATAGCATGGACTTAAAACTCAAGGATTGCGTGATCGTAGTCACCGGAGGTTCAGCAGGAATCGGACTGGCCACAGTGAAAACTTTACTGGGCGAGGGGGCGAAGGTCGCCTTTTGTGCCCGCAATGCGGATCGCTTGGAAAGCGAGCTGGCTATATTAAAAGCCGAACACGGCACTGCCGTCTGGGCACTACCTTGCGATGTACTGGACACCGAAGCCGTGGCTCAGTTCCGAGAGGCCGTGCTTGGCTATTTTGGACAGGTAGACGCCCTCGTCAACAATGCCGGTCAGGCCCGCATCAGCAACTTTGCTGACACAGAAGATGACGACTGGATGGCCGAGTTACAACTCAAGTATTTCAGCGTGATCCTTCCAACCCGCACATTTTTACCTGAGTTGGAACAGTCACCCATCGGTTCGATGCTCGTTGTCAATTCATTGCTTTCACGGCAGCCTGAGCCTCGTTTGGTGGCAACGTCATCTGCTAGGGCGGGGGTGCAGAATCTGCTGCGCTCAATGAGCAAGGAATTTGCGCCCAAGGGTATCCGGGTCAACTCAATCCTGATCGGTACAGTTGAATCTGAACAATGGAAACGGCGGTACGAAGCCCAAGATCCTGAAGGAACGAACTTCGATGAATGGATGATCGAGCAAGCTAAACAGCGTGACATTCCGCTGAGCCGCTTTGGTACTCCTGCTGAAGCAGCGGCGGCGATTGCGTTTCTGATCTCACCCCAAGCAGGTTTCATCACTGGAGCAGCCTTGGAAGTTGATGGTGGAGTCGCCCGATATGTCTAAACACAATATCACCACTGGAGAGTTAGTCTCCGCCTTTCTGGAAGCCTGCGGAGTTCAGACGGCATTTGGCGTGGTCAGCATCCATAACTTACCGATGCTTGATGCCATCGGTCGTCGTGGAAAAATTCGTTTTGTGCCAAGCCGAGGAGAGGCCGGTGCTGTCAATATGGCTGATGGTTATGCCCGCACGCAGGGGGCATTGGGCGTGGCCTTCACCAGTACTGGAACCGGAGCGGGAAATGCCGCTGGAGCCTTGATTGAAGCTGAAACAGCTGGTACGCCGTTATTACACCTTACCGGTCAAATTGATTTGCCTTACCTCGATCAGGGACGCGGATACATCCACGAAGCCAAAGCACAGTTGGAAATGTTGCAGTCGATATCCAAGGCGGTGTACCGCGTTTGGTCCCCGGAGTCAGTTCTGGGGGTTTTGCGGGAGGCGGTGCGTACTGCACTGACTGCTCCAACGGGCCCTGTCAGCGTGGAGATTCCCGCCGACATTCAAGCGGCAATGTTGCCCCAGCCAGATGACTTTTCACCACTGCCTGTACCGATTTCGCATCCAAGAGAGTCCTCGCTGGATCAGCTTGCAGAACGTTTGGCCACAGCGAAGCGTCCGCTCCTCTGGCTTGGGGGAGGCGCACGACACGCCCGCGAGGGCGCAATTCGCCTGGTGGAGTGCGGTATGGGTATGGTCACGAGTGTCAACGGGCGCGGCATTGTTCCGGAAGACCATCCGCTCACACTGGGGGCCTTCAACATGAACCCGGATGTGGAGGCGTTTTACCAAAGCTGCGACCTGATGCTCGTGGTTGGTTCGCGCCTGCGCAGCAACGAGACGAAAATCTATCGCCTCAAGCTACCAGAACCTTTACTCCAAGTGGATGCGGACCCACTAGCAGATGGGCGAGCGTATCCTAATTCCGGGTTTGTTTGTGGTGACAGCGCTGTGGTGTTGTCTGGGCTCGCAGACCGGCTAGAAGGCCGTTTGCAAATTGACCCTACCTTTGCCCATGACTTAGCAGCGGCGCGGGAAGCGGCTATAGCAAAGCTTCAGGATACCCTTGGCCCTTACGATGCCCTGGTGAATGCCTTAAAAACAGTGATACCGTCTGATGCTCTTTGGGTGCGCGACGTGACCATCTTGAACAGTACCTGGGGCAATCGCTTGCCGAAACTCTCTGATCCACGCAACGGAATCCATGCTTTGGGCGGCGGAATTGGACAAGGAATGCCGATGGGCGTAGGGGCTGCCCTCGGAGCTAATGGACGTAAGGTGGTTTCACTGTGCGGAGATGGAGGCCTAATGCTCAACATCGGAGAACTTACTACCGCAGTACAAGAAAAGGCGGACGTGACGCTGCTGGTGATGAACGATCAGGGCTATGGCGTCATACGCAACATTCAGGATGCACGATTTGGAGGGAGGCATTACTTCACGGACCTGCGGCTACCAGACTTCGCCACACTCGCCAAGTCGCTGGGTATGCCATACTGGAGCGTTACCGCCGTTTCCGAGTTTGGAGAAATATTTCGGGAGGCACTTTCCGTCAAAGGCCCCGCATTGGTGGAGGTGGAAATGCAGACCATCGGACCGTTCAAGGTTCCCTTCGCGGGACCTCCCGTCAAAACAGAGTGAGGCACATGATTCGCGTTGGACTAATCGGTTATGGAGGAATCACCAAAACATTGTTGAGACATCTGACCGCCGCTTCTGAAGGTAAGGCTGAGGTTGTCGGGGTGTTATGCAAGCCCGGACGCCAAGCAACGGCTCAGGAAGCAGTGGGGATAGAAGTTCCCGTAGTGGAGAGTCTAGAAGACCTGCTTGTTCTTTCCCCCGACATTGTTTCCGAGTGCGCGGGACACGACGCCGTCCGGGAGTTTGGCGAGTCCGTGCTGCAATCCGGTACCGACCTAATGATTATTTCCATCGGTGCTTTAGCCGATGCCAAACTGCACGACCGTCTGAAAGACGCAGCCAAGCAGTCGGACCGACAAATCCTGCTCCCTGCCGGAGCGATTGGTGCAGTGGATGCTCTTGTGGCCGCACGGCTGTCCGGATTGACCAAAGTGCGGTATTGCTGCCGCAAGCCTCCGGGCGCCTGGCTCGCCACACTTGCGGAGTCGGTCTGCGATCTAAATCACTTGAAGGAGTCCACCGTCTTCTACCGGGGCACCGCTCGCGAAGCAGCACTACACTATCCAAAAAACGCCAATGTAGCGGCTACCATTGCCCTGGCCGGACTGGGGTTTGACGAAACCGAGGTAGAACTGTGCGCCGATCCGCACACTTCCCGAAATACCCACGAAATTGAGGTCTGTGCAAAGGCAGGCAGCTTCCAGATTGAGCTGCAAGGGATTCCTTCTAAGGAGAATCCCAAGACCTCAGCCCTGACCGCCTTTAGTGTCATTCGTGGACTGGCCAACCTTGACACAGCCATCGCCATCTAACAAATTTGAGAATCACCATGCTAACTGGAATTGACGCAATCACTTACGGAGTTGAAAATTTGGAGCAGTGCCGGAAATTTATGGACGATTGGGGACTCCGGAAGGTGTCCGGCAACAAGCATTCCGCATGCTTCGAGACGCTCGACGGAACGGAGGTGTGTCTTAGACCCCATGATGCCAAACTCCTACCTCCAGCGATGGAACCCGGCTCGACCCTGCGTGAAGTGGTCTGGGGCATTAATAACAAGCACAGCCTCGACACCCTACTCAAACGATTTTCCCGGAATGTATCTTTTACGGAAGGGAAGGATGGACTGGCACGGATCACCGATCCGAATGGCTTGACGTTGGCCTTCCGGTTAACTCTGCGTAAGTCGTTTTCGGTTTACGGAGCCGCCATGAACACTCCGGGCTCACCGCAGCGAGTTGATGAACCTAGCCCAATTTACGAACGTGCTACCCCGATCCAGGTGGGCCATGTGGTGCTGTTTGTCTCTGACTTGTCAGAGTCTGAAGCGTTTTACACGGAGGTGCTGGGCTTTCAGGTTTCCGACCGCTATCCCAGGCACGGTATCTTCATGCGATGTGCACCGCGTGGAGGGCACCACAACCTCTTCCTTCTCAAGAGCCCCACAGGACGCCCCAAGCTAAACCATGTAGCGTTCACCGTCCGTGACATCCACGAAGTCTTTGGAGGTGGACTGCACATCTGCCGACAGGGCTGGGAGACGCAGCTTGGCCCCGGGAGGCACCCGATCTCCTCGGCATATTTCTGGTATGTTAATTCCCCGTGTGGTGGACTCGCCGAATACTATGCGGACGAGGACTACCTGACGGAAAACTGGCAACCACGAAACTTCGAGCGCAAGCCCGAACTGTTCGCGGAATGGG
>ERZ1047985.1726-NODE-1726-length-14634-cov-6.472323_pt1 | contig 14634 bp, 8 predicted proteins | sample MGYA00383097_ERZ1047985 | MGnify/ENA primary metagenome ERZ1047985 (study PRJEB29581, sample SAMEA5548367) | metagenome | biome: marine; feature: coastal; material: water | depth 50 m | study: Short-term variability in the microbial, nano- and picoplankton...
CACCTTCAATCCAGAATATTACTTCTACACCGATAATATCTTCAGCAGCTGGGTCATATTGTCCTTCTTCAAGTGGCCATAAATCAATACAATCTGCTGTTGCGAAGTATGATCCACCTGTTGGTAACAAGTCGAGGGTAGCCGTCATTTCGTCAGACCCATGTGTAGATCTATATTTGCCCCAAGCAATGTCATTTGCAGGGTCATCAAAGAACTTCCAAGCGACTTGAACATCACCAGGGAAGAGCGCTTCTTGCTCTTCAATAATCACTTCAACGTCAATACAATGATAGTTTGCTGTAGAAATGAATCCTTCTAATAATTCTCCAGTCGCTCCTTTCTTTGCAGTCCAAGAGTTGGTTGCAACACGAGGAGAATTACTGTCGACCTTAATGTTGAATGAAGCACATCCAAATGAGGACGAACTAGAACATAATCCAGAGGTTGTATCGATTGCACCGTTTGGTAAATCAATCAACTCAAATGTATATCTGTAATCATTTGTTACCGGAGGTGCTGTAATGTTAATTGTAAATTCTCCACCGGTGAAATTGTGATAGAATGTTTCTCCTGGATATGCAATATATCCCTTCGCACCATTCATTTGTGCATCTTCACGAATCACCTTCAAGGTCATTTCAACTTCAGGCTTAATGTATACGCTGTCATAAATACCGTCAACATATGCATATTGTCCAGTAAATGATACGATATCACCTGGATAAACGAATCCTTTTCTTACATCTGCTGTGAAAGGTTCACTTTCGTCAGTAAATACTGGAGTAATCATCAGGTCATTGGCTTCATCAGTTCTGAAATCAAGTTGAATTCCGTCACTGTAAAACCATGACTGAATATGACGACCTGAAACAGGCAACATTCTGTACCGAGGGTTATCCAAATCTTGCATATAGAGAACTGGCGTATTCAAGGTATTGCCTTCACCTAGTACACCCCAATCAATTCTAATTGGCAAATCAAGATAGAAATTTGATTCAAATGTATCAACTAGATGACCGCCATCCATTCTTAGCAAGCGAGGGCCTTCATTATCTGCATCCTCTTCGATGATGTCAATCCATTGGCTGTCCGTCCAAGCGGTTTCATTACGAGGGAAATACCACAAAGTCATATCCTCGCGTGAATCATCTAAATCAACTCTAATGTAATCAACATCACGCCATCCGTTGTCATCTCCAGCTTCTACTATCAAGTGATATTCATTTCCAGCATACATTGTCTGGTTCCAATCTCCTTCCCATATCGCTGCTTGGTTAGAATTGATGAATCTATTACCGGTTGAATCATCGATAAAGAAATTTCTGATGATAGGGTTCTTGGATGACATTGAGACATAAGTCACATAATCATTCTCAAATCCAGGAGCGCCACCATCGATTGGGTTACCCGCTAAGTCAAATCCTTCGACCCACAAACTAACCTTTCCAACAGGGTCTTGTCCTTCATTAGCATAATCATTGTATTCTCCTGAATAATTAGAATTTGGAACTTCACCATCACTGGTTAAGGTGATACTGATATATTCGTCAGCACTTGCCATTCCATCATCATTTGAATCATGGTCATGCTCAACCCAAATATGTAATTCCAAATTTTCAGGAGGGTTTGGCAAATCTTGCGCTTGCATTCTTATCTTCTGTGTTGCTGATGGAACTACCCAAGTATCGTCAACTAGAGTTCTCCAGTTGCTATCTACATTCGGGTCTACTTGACCATTCAAAACTTGCATATTTATCAAATTAGGATCGTATGTATCAATAGTTAAATTGAATGGAATTGCACATTCAGCATCTGGTCTAAGAGATAGACTTGGGCAAAGAGTATCTCCGCCTTCGTATCCATCTATCTTGAATCGGTATGTTTCTTCTCCTGCAGCTGTTGAACCTAAGTCAATGGTCCAATCAAAATCACCACCAATAACACCAGATTGGTTTGCTACTTCTTCCCATTCTGTAGTAACATTACCATCTGTATTGTTGATATGGCGTAATTCCAAAGTCATGTAGTAACTTGTTGGGTCTGGTGATGCGTCTAGATCTTGTAGTCTGATTGAACCTACCAGTTTGATTTCTTGATTTGACATACCATCGTCCAAGTCTTGGATTGTTCCAATACTGTTTTGAAGAGAGAAACTTGTAATTCCTGCATCGTTTTCAACTGCATTTCCTCCCACTGGAGCCATCAATAATGCATCAGGTAGTCCGTTTACTCCATTGCCGGCAATCAATCCAGAATAGATTCTTACTGTTTCAGTATCTTCCCAAGAAGGGTTGACTCTAAATCTCCAGATTACTTCTTTACCATTAGTAATATCAGTGTATGATGAAGATTCAAGAGTTACTAGATTATCTTCGTCACTTGCTTCCGAGAAACCAAGGAATTCGGAATATGATAATACCACATTACCAGTTTTTGACTCGAAAGAAAGTGTTGCTTCTGCAAGTGTGGAACCTGTTAATGGATCCACTGTGTGAGTTGTCACAATTTCATAAATATCACCATTTGGATAAAGACCAACTGGGTCACCATTCAATGAGATTGTGTTGTCATATCCAGTACTTGTTGAAACTGAAAGGTCAGATAATGTAACTCCACCACCAGTGTCAGAGGAGACTGCGATTGAGACAGTTGCAGTAGGGCCAGTGTGCCCTTCTCCACTCCATAGTGCGATTCCTTGATTCAATTCTGAATCTAGGCCATCTCCGTTGTTAATAGTCGTAGAGAAATCATAAACAATGTCCAATCCTTTAACGGTCATAGAAGCCCCTGTACTGGCATTAGGAGATGTTGCTTTGAAGAAGAAGGTCATCCACTCATTGCCATATTCATCCACGTGGCTTGTAGGCACCATAGGATTTGTCAACAAGGAGTTTAGTGAATTTTCAAGATCTAATACTTCTGAAAGTCCTTCAGAAGTAATAACTGACATGTTACCAATAGTACCGAGACTAATCTCTTGAGTTCCTGAAACAAGATAGAGGTCAAATCCTTCGTTTGGATCTGTGTTAGAATGGATTGTTACATCATCAAACGCTACATCTGCGGCTGAAACCACTGAACCCTTTGGAAGCATGAAATGACCTCCTTGTGCTGTTCCTGATAAATCGGTAAACATTTCCTTGCTATTTGCTCCATAGTTGACTCCATCCGCTTTGTTATTCCAAAGTGTTGTCTGTCTTCCAAAGTAGCCAAATGCTGGTTCATCAAAGCCCCAATCAATATCGCCATCATGTGCTACATCAATTTGCACTCTATCGGCATGGTGACCAAAGGTAAGGTCAAACCATATTCCACCAATATTACATGAGTTTGTATATGACACCATTGTAGTAAATCCGAAAATTGGGTGAGTTAGAACCTCTTGAACATTATTTGACAGTGAATCAACTCCACTAACACCCAAAAATGCAGCCTCAATGCTCGGGTCTTCTGGACAATCATCTTGAATGATTGGAGTAATACTAGTTATTGGACGATTAAATTTCATTCGTTGCAAATCAACTGTAAATGATTCATCTATTACACTAGGAGTGTATATCATTGGCTCACCTAAACCAGGAGACTCCCAAACCCCATTGACAATCGTATTCATTCCAACAGAAGTTTGGTTAAATCCAGTTCCAACACGAGTCCCCAACCCAATACCATGGAGTACAGGTGAACTTAGCCGACTTGGTCCAGAATCGAATCTAAATTTCAAATTGATACTTGGATATGTTGTGGAGTTAACGTCCCATAGTTCAATGATTTTTCCAGACAAACCAGTCATTGATTTTCCATTATTGTCTATTACATCTTGCCCATTGGTTGAATCAACAATGTCCACTTCAATTGTACCGCTAGTCGTGGTTTCTGATTCTAAATTAAGAACACCAAATCCATTCGGATGGTTATCTCCGCCCAGTGTAGAAGGTAGGAAACCACGAATTGTCATTTCACCTGATTGCGGTAACAATTCACCTAATCTAAAGTCATCAATGTACCATCCAGATGTGTTGTAATCTTTTACAGTCCAACCTGTAGCAGGATTGTAGCCTTGATGCTCCATGATGAAACGTAGTTGAATATATTTTCCAACATAGCCTGTTAGGTTTAATGCTAAATCTGCCCAACCACTAGGATTTGAGGTAGATGTTGATTTATCTGCTAGGCCATATTCATCGGTAGGGATTCCACCGCATTGATAGCCGATCTTATTATTTGCACCAGAATTACTCTTTTGCCAATATCCATTAGAATAACTAACTCCACTTGATGCACCAATGTCAATTGGGATATAAGCAAAGCCAGAGGAGTCTGGTGGGAAATTTCCTGTGAGTGATGAACGTATTTCCACATATGCGCAATCCATCGGTTTGTTTTGAACCGTCGTACCTAATTGTTCGAATGCCTCTAGATTGTGCCATGATGCAAAGTGTGCTGTGTGAGATTTCAATTGTGGGTTGACGAACATTTCAACAGAATTCATAGTTAAATCAAATGGTTGCGCACCGTTATCATCAGTGTAATTCTCATCATAGACATTTGTTCCCCAGCAATCAGTTCCTGAAGAACAGTTTGAATTTGTGATAGTATTGCCGAAAAGTGAGCCATGTTCCCAGCCAAGTCCACTCATAGGCGGTGGCATGGTCATATCCATGAATCCAGCACTTGTGCCTTCAAAGTCGGTTAGGAATCCTTCTGACTTCAAACTTACAGGTGTTGCTTGAGAACCATCTTCAATTTGGAAATCATCAATATCAGAGAATATTGTCAATTGATTATTATATTGTGGATTCCATACACGTGGAATGGTATCAACATCAATTCTCGCACTTGAAGAATGTTCAATCATTTTGGTTGCAATCTCCAAAGAAGCCCCAGTTACAGTCTCTCCTGCTGGCAAGTCAACCTCGCCATCAATCGTGTTCAAATATTCCGAACCATCTCTTAATTCAACGTCCACTTCTGATTCTCCATTTGCGAATGTACTTACTGAAGAGGCGGCTGCTAGTGGTGCGAAAAGCATCAATGCTACTAGGAACAAAGATGTACTGATTTTTCTATTATGTTGGCTCATGATATCACCTGCTATCCCCTGCGAGGAACAGACCACCTAAAACCTCGTCGCATTAAAGTCAATAGATGATTATTGGACATAACCCTCCTACGGAGGGTGAAAATCACTCTAAAGAAGGTTAAAATGTATGTTTTATATTTATTTCAACAAATAAATTTCATAAATTCACAATTCGCCTTAATTTCCAAGCCTCATCACAAATATTATCCATTCCACCAACGCGCTCTTCGCTCTTTTCTAACCATTCTTGATTAGCCACAGTAGTCGGATGATTTGGCCCTAATGCATCACATACTTCGGGACCTTTGCTAATCTCAAAAGTACCAATTTTATCTGCCATATGCATAATTGTTGTTTTATCAAATCCAAGTAGTGGACGAAGTGGAAGCAACCGTGTAGCCTGTTCAATTGAACCCAAATTTCCTAACGTTTGACTTGAAACCTGGCCAAGATTTTCCCCCGTCAAAACATGAGTTGCCGGAATCTCTTGAGCCGCTCTATCCGCCAATCTGTTAAACATCCTTTTCATGTGAATAAAATACTCTGTATGATTCCATTTTTCAGTAAATAATGAAAGTTGATTTGCAACAGGAACTACGATTAGTTCTCTTGAGAGATTCGCTCTTGCCGCATCTCCAATAGGGCCTTCCATCTGCAAAAAATGACGCAATAGAGCAATTGTCTTCTGCTCGGCAGCCGGACCGGTGATCGGTTCTTGGCTACAATGAACTGGATGAATTTTCCATCCCTTTATCAGCATGCGAGCAACTGCAACAGGAGAATCAATGCCCCCAGAGACTAAGCCAATGCAGACATTATCGTCGCTCATGTCACTTCGAGTTGGCTGGGTGTCATCAAACCACCCCTTCGCGCCTTACTTTGTGACATGGCTTCTTGAAGGAGAAACATTTCCCAATATACATGGAGCCATATACTAAGGAGCCGGTCACGCTAATCGAAGAAGTATTTCCTCAAGATACAAATTCATACAATACCCTGTTCGGTGGCCGCCTTTTATCATTGATGGATAAGGCCGGAGGTATTGCTTGTGCAAAATTCGCACACCGCGAATTCGTGACAATTTCAATCGATACTCTGAAATTCATCGCTCCCGCTCGCCAGGGAGACCTTTTGGAAGTTACTGGCCAAGTAGTATTCACTAGCTCTCATACCGCATGTACAAAAGTTACAGCATTTACATTGAACAAATCCGATTGGGAGAAAAAGAAAATTTGTGAAGGGTATTTTTTCTTCGTTGCAATAGATTCTATGATGCGCCCAATTCCGATTCCACAATTTGTTGTTGAAAATGATGAAGAACAAATTGAATATGATGCTGCATTAGCAATCCGTCAAAATATGTTAGAGAGCAAGGAATAATTTCACATTACTCTAATCAATTGTTCAGTAATTTGTTGAAAATACATTTGCTGAATACTGTCGTCAGTTCCATAAAGCAGTGATAATTCGCCCGAGTTATGGATGTAGTAATAGTCGGAAGTATCGCATATGATTCCCTGTCAACTCCAAGTGGTGAATCAGAAGATGAATTAGGTGGCTCTGCAACCTATGGTGGATTTTCTTCTTCATTTCACAGCAAGAGACTATCTGGTGGAAATGTTGCCTTAGTAGGGGTTGTTGGAAATGATTTCCTCTCATCGGATCTTGAGAAATTGGTTGCTGCAGGACTTGATATCAGAGGAATTGAGACTGCTGACGGAGAAACATTTCGGTGGAAAGGGTCCTACCATGGAGATATGTCAGAAGCACAAACGCATGAAACCCATTTGAATGTCTTTGAACATTTCCAGCCGAAGATACCTGAAGACTATCGCTCACCAAAGGTGCTATTTTGTGCAAACCTTCATCCAGCATTACAAATGGCCGTTATCCAGCAATCAAAACCAACTAGGATTTCAATTTTAGATTCTATGAATTTGTGGATAAACATTGCAAAAGAGAGTTTACTTGAAGTCATCAAGCAAGTTGACTTAGTAGTTCTCAACGATGGTGAAGTTCGAATGCTCGCAGAAGATGACAACTTAGTACGTGCATCTCACACTGTCCAAAAAATGTCTAATGGGGCAATATTAGTGGTCAAGCGTGGAGAGCATGGGGTATTGGCCTTGCATCCAGATGGATTGCTTTCAATGCCGGCATATCCAGTTCTAGATATTGTTGACCCTACTGGATGCGGAGATACCTTCGCAGGCGCTTTAGCAACTTTTTTGGCGCAAGGTAATGATGATATTTCAAAAGAGGAATTGGCTCAAGGATTAGTCCATGCAACCGTAACTGCATCCTTTACATTGCAAACATTTGGAACAGGAAAAATTTGCGCTCTAGAAATTTCTGAATATGAAAAACGTCTAGATGAATATCGCTCAATAACAAATACTTCTTGAGATTACAATCAATCCAATCGCAGCAATCCGGCTTTCCCTGATGTTTGACTTTCGCTATCGATTAAATCCTCAAAGGAAGCAGACTCAAGGGCATCTTGTTCCTCTTGTTCAATCAATGAATTGCTACGACTAATGTGCTGTTGTAATCTATCAACTTCACTTTGTGGCAATTTGCCTCCTTCTTTTATTGATAGGTTTTGAATGCTAGACAATGCCTCTTCAGATTGAGTTTGATTTGAACGGACGCGTAGCGATTCTGTTGATTCACTAATATCGTATGATGACTCACTGCTAAGCAGATTTTTTGATGCTGATACTGCAACCTTAGAGGCAGATTGTGCAACTTGTGTAGCTCGCTTTGCACCAATGGCGAGTGAAGACTTGACAATTCCACTTATCAGCCCACTACCCTGCTTAATTGCTGATTTGCCGTGCCTTTTCAATCTTGAATGATTGTCTACACCTTTGGCCTGTGGTTTGAGGCGTGAATATTTTGTAGAATAATTTTGTTTTGATGACTCTTGTTGTTCTGAAGATGAGTCGGCATCGATATTGTTTGAACGTGCGTTGGCAATGATTGAATTTTCGCGATTAATTGTTATTGAATTGCCTAAAGTGTCAGGGGCACTAATAGAAGCCATTGGGTCTTCTGTCTGCTTATTTACTGCAGGTACATGCGCCCCGTCTGCATTCCAAAAGTTTGGAATCGGCTCTGGCAATTGACTCTCTCCTGCTTCCTGTTTCGATGATGTTTCTGAATTTACTTGAGAAAATAATCCATTATCACCTACAACTGGCCCACTCATAGTTTGGCGTGTTTGCATTGAATGGTGAGTTGGAAATTGATTGTTTGCTGGCTGCTGAACATTTACTGAAAATTGGTGCATTTGCGGTGATGCAGGTTGGTTATATTGTGGTTGTGAATTACCGAATTGCTCATGATAAGGGATTTGAGGCGGATTATTTTGATTATTGTATGTCGTTGGTTGTGCTACCCCATATTGTTGAGATGATTGGATATGACCTCTTCTCGTCTCAATGTTTTCATTTGCTCTTTGGATCAATCCATCTGCTGAATCACTTGAAAACAATCCCATGTCCAATTCTGGCCCATCATCAGTAAACCAATCGGGTAATCCAGTTTCTGCTTCTACTTCAACTGCATATTCTAATTCTAAAACATCTTCTTCTTCATCTGAAGAAAACATTCCTGAATCAAACATTGACATTGGATTATCATCGACTTCACCAAGTAATGTACTGATTGATTGTGGAGTTTCAATATGTACTGGTATTACTGTTTCAAACGAATCTTCAAGGCTGGTAATACCGGGATAATCAGTATCTCTTTCCAATAATTCCAAACCATCTCTTGCTTCTTGTAATGACATTCCTTGGATTATTCTTTGCATCAAATGATTCATTCTCATCAGCCTTGCATCATTGCCCATTATTGCAAAACAAACATTGTCTTTTGTTTCAATTGTCAATGTTGGCCTACCAGTAAATATCCAAGAACTAATGAAAACTCCACCGATAATCATCGCACCGATTCTAAAATTAATTGGATCGATAATTCGGTATCCAAACCAAACAAACATCACTCCGAGGAATGCGATCCAGAAAGGTGCGAGGCGTGAATTGTGATGATGAGTATGTTGTATTGTTGATAGTCTAATACTGGTCAAATGGCCAGTTTTTGATTCAAATGTAATCATGTTTTCATCGAGAACTGCGCGAACCTTTCCGGAGGTCCCATCCAACGTAAGTGAACCGAGAACCTCTACGTTCCCCTCACTCGTTGGACCATTTGCGTGTCCAATCGATTGCATCCCAATAACTCAAGCGAGTGGCGGGGGTTATCAATCCACCGCTAAATGCTCAGTTTTAGAGGGCGAAAATTGAACCCTTTGAATCTCACCGTAGGTGGATTATTTTAATTTCAATATTGCACTACCCATTATTCTTGGCTTAGAATCTAATTGAGCGATCAAAGTGGGTTGTGGATTTTCTCTCCTGATGAATAATGGAGATTCCCAATTGACCATTGCATCAGAGCCATCAATTGATTCAATTCGGCCCACTACAAATTGCAAATCTGCACTGGCGTGAACAATATCTCCAACAGCCAATTCTCTTTTCTGGAAAGGTGAACGAGTAAGCGTCATTACCGAAGAATTGTGCTGAACTACAGCGAGTGGAATAGTGGTTGCTGATTTTTTATCTTCAACCGCTGGGCGAACTAAAATAGTGCCACTGCCAAGATGTTCTTCCTTTGCATTACGAAGAGCAAGTCCCACTCTATCTCCTGCAACTGCAGCATCTACATCATCGTCCATGACCTGAAGAGATTTTGCATTTCCTGAACCATTAGCAGGAAGTAGAGTTAACTCATCATGGACATTTACTGTTCCAGATTGAACATAACCAATAGCCACTAATCCGATTCCTTTGACATTGAAATGTTGGTCGATTGGTAAGACAAGTGGTCCCTGTTGAATCTCTTTCAAATCAGCAGCAACTTGGTCCATTAATCCATATAATTTTTCACGCAAATCAATACCATCATTTCCTTCAAAAGTCCAACTGCTTAAACCAGCTTGTTTGAATATCATTTTCACTTGGTCTTCATCAACCCATTCGCCTTGTGGTGGATTGATTATTACCAATCCTTTATCGATCCCCGCACTAGCAAATGCGACAACAACTTCACCCAAAGTGGCATCTATTTTTGTGATTTCAACCATGCCAACTTTTGCTGCTGATAATGCATTCAAAAATGGCCTCAATCTCTCTGGGAATTTTGCTGGACGAATAATGGATAATATCCTTGGACCATCGCTTCCCGATTCCTTATGGACATAGGTATGAACATCACGCTGGTCTGTTGCTTTAGCGATTTCTTTAGCCAAATCGTCGGAACCGACCATCGCTATATTGAGGACAGGCATGTTACGGCGACTTGAATCGCCTTCTTGATACAATCGCTTTGAAATGAAAGTATTTCTTCATCCAAGTAATTCTTGGTGCATGTCAATATACTGAATAGTAATATTTCCATTATTGAAATCTTCTTCATCCATGATTCTTCGGTGCAATGGAATCAGATGTTCAACACCGGTGATAATTGTTTCATCAAGTGCAGTTTTCATCCTACGAATTGCATCTTCTCGGTCATGCCCCCACACCAATAACTTAGCGAGGAGAGAATCGAAACAGCCTGGCATTTCGTATCCTGGATGTGCGTGTGTATCACACCTAACTCCGAAACCAGATGGGAAATGGCATTCCCACAGACGACCTGGACTCGGGATGAAATCTCTTGGATCTTCTGCATTGAGTCTGCATTGTATTGCATGGCCTCGGATAGTAATATCTTCTTGTGAAAGTGGTAACTTTTCACCTTGTGCCACCCTAATTCCAAGTTCAACTAAATTATATCCTGTTATCAATTCAGTAACGGTGTGTTCAACTTGAACTCTTGGATTAACTTCAAGGAAGTAAAAATCACCATTCGCATCTCGTAAGAATTCAAAGGTTGCAAGACCACTATAGCCAACTGATTCAGCACCACGACAAACCAAATCTCCAATCTCTGCTCGTTTTGCTTCATCTAACCAAGGACCTTCTTCTACTAACTTTTGATGTCGACGCTGAATAGAACAAAATCTCTCTCCAAAGTGAATTGCATTTTTCCCATCAGCTAATACTTGGAATTCAACGTGTTGCGCTCCTTGAATATATTTTTCAACGAAAACTCGTTCATCACCAAATGCAGATTTAGCCCTTGACTGACATAGTTTCAAAGCATTCTCGAATTCGTCTGATTTTTCAACGATTTGCATTCCAATTCCGCCACCGCCAGCGGCTGCTTTGATAATCACTGGATACCCGATTACAGAAGCCAATTCACTGGCTACTGCGGCATCTGATATTGGTTCGGATGACCCTTTTGCTGTTGGTAGTCCGGCAGCCTCCATTGCTGCTCTTGCCTCTATTTTGTCACCAAGTAAAGTGATCACTTCGGAACTTGGACCAATGAACGTAATTCCTTCCTCAGCACAACGTGCAACGAATGCAGCATTTTCAGCAAGGAATCCGTATCCCGGATGAATAGCATCACACTGTAATTCTTTAGCCGCAGTAATTACATCCTCAATGTTTAGATATGAATCTAGGGGGTTTGATTTGTAATTAGCATAAGCGAAATCAGAAAGACGTACTGGCAGAGATAATCTATCTTCTCTGCCATGGATAATTGCTACTTCAATTCCCATATCTCTTAGCGCTCTCAATATCCTTAGTGCTATTTCTCCGCGATTAGCAATTAGAACACGTTTGAATCCCATATTTCTCTCGAAGTGAATCTATCCTATGATGCCAACGGTTGTGAAATTACACTGCAATTGGTTTTTCCGAGTGAGTTTAATGGCTGAATATTATTTATTGTTGGGCGATTTTTGACACAAAAACAGTCATTATTGATGCGGAATACACATAAGGTTTTTCTAGTAGTAAACTACTGTAGTAATATGGCGCAAGTTAAGAAAACTGGAGCAGAGGTCCTCGACGAATTAGCTGGAAAGGATTTGAACAAGAGCGGCCGTGTAGTAAATCTAGTAATATGTGGTAACTCAAAATTTTATGATTACTCATGGTTAGAAGAACAATTAGAGAATTGGGTATTGTATAATGAATATCCCGATTTAGTGATATTAGGCGGAGCGAGTGGTGTTGATTTTATTGCCGAGCGTTGGGCCGATAACAACAATATTCCAATCGCGGTATTTTCTGAAGCTTGGGCAACTCCAAGACCAAACAAACCGGCTGATACTGGACGTCCAGAAGCAGAAGCAAGTTTGGCAAAGAAAATGTTGAAGAGAGCGACACATATGCTTGCTTTCCCAGGCCCTGATTCGGTTTGGACCAAGCGAATGGAAGGGATTGCTCGAGCCCAAGGCATTCCTGTTGCTAGCATTCCGATTCCAGTTGTTGCTGAATATTGATTGAGATTGAAATTATTATACTCAAAGACTACTTGAGCGAATGATGATAAACAAACGCTTTGTGGCTTTCGATATCAGCATTGGCTGATGGTGTTATTATGTCCAATTGGTCAGTGAAGAACCCGTATATGACTACCATTTCTGAAAACTATATCCTAAACGGAGAAGGGTCCCGTAAGGAAACTCGCCATATCGTGTTTGAATTGGGTGATTCAGGACTTGAATACAAGGTAGGAGATGCACTAGGAGTACTCGCTGAAAACCCCCCACACATCGTTGAAGAACTTATCGAAATACAAGGTTGGGACCGCGATGAGATCGTCACTACACATAATGGCGAAAAGGATCTTTATTCAGCATTAAAAAAAGATTTCGAAGTCCACATGGCTAACAAAAAATTTGTCAACTCATTGACGCAGAAAATAGTTTCTAGCGGATTAAAAATCTCTCTAAATATTGTTTCACGAATTAGAAATGGCCAAGAAATAGAAAATACACTTCCTTCCACTACCGCATCTGAAGACGACCCTGTTTCAAAAGTAGCTGCGATAACTGCTGATGCAGATGCGATTGCAGATTACCTTTGGACAAGAGATTATATTGACATAATGAATGAATTTAATGTCAAATATTCATCAACTGAATTTTTGGAAATCGCTGATAGACTGAAGCCTCGTTTGTATTCTATTGCTTCATCACTTGATGCACACCCTGGCAAGGTTGAATTGACTGTTGGAATTGTTCGTTTTACATATCATGATAGGGCTCGTGGTGGAATGTGTACGCAATATTTGGCTGATGAAGTGGATATGACCGGTAAAGAAATCGGCGTATTTATGTCTCCAACAAAATCTTTTATTCTACCTGCAGATAATTCAGTCAACATAATCATGGTAGGTCCTGGAACTGGTATCGCTCCATTCCGTGCATTCATGGAACAAAGAGTTCATGATAATGGCAAAGGGAAAAACTGGTTATTCTTTGGAGACCAATCAGAAAAGACTGAGTTCTATTACAAAGAACAAATTGAAGATTGGCTAAATGGTGGTCACCTCCACAAATTCACTACCGCTTGGTCTAGAGACCAAGCCGAGAAAATTTACGTACAGAATCGCCTAAAGGAAAATGGTGCTGAAGTTTGGCAATGGTTTGAAGAAGGTGCTTATTTCTACATATGTGGAGATAAACAAAGAATGGCAAAAGATGTTCATCGTGCTCTGATCGAAATCGCAATGGAACATGGCGGTATGTCTGAAGAAGATGCTACTTTCTTTATTGAGAAAACTATGATGAGAGAACAGAAACGTTACTTGCGTGACGTATATTGACCATCCTAATTCTCCAATGACTTCAAGCGAGAGTTGAAGTTAGAGGAATTATGGCGCATGAGATTTTGATGCTTGGTACGGGCAACGCGTTTTTGCCTCATGGCCGACATCACTCCTTTTGCTGCATCGATAAAAAACACATAATCGATGCCCCCCCCACTGCTTTGGCTAGTTTGAGAAGAGCTGGAATAAAAATTTCAGATATTGAAACAATATTCATCACTCATGTTCATGGCGACCATGTTTTTGGATTCCCTTTCCTACTATTAGAAAGAAGATATATTTCTGATAGAGATATGATAAAGCCACTAACAATTGTTGGCTCGAAAATGGTAAAGGAAAGGTTGTGGCAACTTTGCCAATTAGCATATCCAGGGTCTTTGGAAGAGATTTTTGAAACAATTAATTGGGTGGATGAAGTTTCTGGAATTGTAAATGGATGGTCATTTGAAAGATTCAAGGTATTCCATGATGCTTCTGTTGACCCGCATGGCTATCGTTTAGAGCATTCTTCAGGTGCAAATCTAGTCCATAGTGGCGATACAGGTCCGTGTGAAACGCTGTATCAAGCAATTGAACGTTCAAGTATTGCAATTGTGGAAATGGGAATACCTGAATGGGTTCCAAGTGAAGAGCATCATAAGCCATCGCATATTGAGTCACTCTCACAAAGAGTACCAGATACAAAATTGCTACTTACACATACCTTCCTTGATATGAAAGATTCAGAGTTTGAAGTGTTGATGAGCAATCAATATCCAATTTTTCCTAACAATGTAACTCATGCATATGATGGAATTAGTTTGCTGTGGGAT
>ERZ1047985.1734-NODE-1734-length-14604-cov-8.429239_pt1 | contig 14604 bp, 9 predicted proteins | sample MGYA00383097_ERZ1047985 | MGnify/ENA primary metagenome ERZ1047985 (study PRJEB29581, sample SAMEA5548367) | metagenome | biome: marine; feature: coastal; material: water | depth 50 m | study: Short-term variability in the microbial, nano- and picoplankton...
ACAAATAGAAAACAATCCAAACGCTTTGTTCCGCAGTATAATTAGGATGTCTCATATAGGCCCAAAGCCCTGTATGAGTGAAACCAACTTTATGAAAGTTGTCTACTTCTCCTTTTTTAATTTGTCGGTATTTTTCTTCTTGATAGTAATATTGTTGATTATCTGCAATATATTCCATAATTACAAAAGCGATGAAGATGATAGCTAAAATATAATCATAAATACCTAAAGGAATATTACTTTCCATAGCTTTGAGTGCTGGTAATGTAAATAATAAAATTAGTCCCATCTGATAACCTGAAATAAAGAAAAAGTTAAATGATATCCATTTCCAAGGTGCTTGAAATTCTGGTTTTGCACGTAATATTGGCCAACGATAATCTTCTACTCCAGTCCAAAATTTCCAGGAATAACCACCTCTTCTCGCAAAATTATAAGACAACCTTATTGCCCAAAAAGTAACGAGACAAGCCATTAAAACAATACGGGGTTCGAAATCTGATTGATATGCAACGATCCACGTGTAAGGAGCTGGAATGATACTCCACACTTTATCTACTTGACTGTAGTTGTTCGTGATAGTACTAACGATAAAACAAAGACCTGCTGCGATACCATAAACATAAAGTAGGGTAATTAATGTAGTATACTGAAGATCTGATAAAGCAACATCAAATTTGAAAGTTATTATCGGAACAAGGATGAGCGTGAATATTAGAAATAGAACTGTTTTCCACATGGTTTCTATAGATTTGTGTTTTCGTAAAAATAAATATTTATTTAAACAATTTTTGACTTTTCACTGAAATAGTTAAGAATAGTACCTAAAACCTTGCATATTTTCATGTTTGCTTATCTCTTTAAGGACCACGCTGTTTTTCTTTAGAATAACTTTTTCGATACTATTGTTATGTAATTTTTCGTATGTTTTAAAATCAATAAAATCTCTACAATCCAACGATTCAAAAATATTAAGATGGTTAATTTTTTCTTTCCAGGTTTTTACCACTTTACCTTCTAATACTTTAGATTTTGACCCGCTACCATAACTTAAAAAACCAATACTATTATTGGTTAATTCCGTCTGATTGTCTAATGAAACAGCGAGTAAACTTAAAAATGACATAAAAATAGAAGCGGTATACATGTTTCCAATTTGCATAGAAGCTTTTTCTCCAGCTTCAATTTTTTGGTTTACGAAGTGTTGATAGAGTGAAGATTTTGATGCAGATTTTTTCCATTGCTTGAGATCTAAACTGTCTTTTTGCGTTCCGATTTCATTTTCTAAGTTTTTTAAAAAACCCTTTTGATCCATCCATTTTAACCAAATGTCTAGCATCATTCTTCTTCCCTGAAAAGCATATGGCAAATGAAATATTAAATGGTCCCAGTCATTTAAAAAATCAGTTTCTTTTTGGTAGTTAAAATGATCTAAAGCTTCAGAGATTCTGTTTTGGTAACATTTATTGGAATAGTACCCGTCAAAAACAGGTTCTTCAAAATACAGTTCTATTTTTTCCTTAGAAGACTTTGTTATTTCTTGTACCGAAGTATTTTTCAAATCTTTATTGGAGATTGTTTTTCTGGGCTTAAAAAAATCTCCTACATGTTCCATACCTACACCAATTGTTTGATTAAGTTCTACTATACTGGGATTGTTAGTGATTAAAATGGCAACAGCTCCCGCCCCCTGTGTATATTCTCCAGAGGATTCTAATTCGTATTTCGCAATGTCAGAGGCAATTACAATAGCTTTTCTTTCTGGAGATGCTCTAACCCAATCCATACAATTTTCCATAGCGTCTATAGCTCCTATGCAGGCAAAGGTTAAATCTACAACATCACAATTTTTAAAGCAACGCTTTCCATATTTAGAAGTTAAAACGTTTTCAACGGTACCAACAGCATAAGTAGCTGTAGGCTTTGAGGCATCTAAAGCACTTTCAGTACCTAAATAGATACGTCCAATATTAGTTGGATTGAGATTGTTATTGGTTATTAAATTCAGTAAGGCATTTGCTGCCATGGAAGCAACATCTTCATCAATATCGACTAAAGCCATTGTTTTTAATCCCAACCCTTTTTCTAATTTAGCAGTAGGTATATCTCTTGCCTCCGCTAAATCTTTTATTTTAAGTGCTATTGGAGGCACGTAATAATCAATCGCATCAATTCCAATTTTCATATTTTGAGGATAGTTTGTAGTTAAACTTGGTAATGATAGAAAATGTTAGATTCTATTTTTTATTTGTTTCGAGATTACAATATTTAATTAAAATGATTAAAATCCCAAAAGATTTTTTTGAAAAAAACAAAATTAAACTAAACTGATAAATTGACGTGTTTTTTATAAGATGTTTAACTAAAAATTAATTAAAAAGTTTAATGAAATAATTTTTTAGCCTATTTTTGCACATGCAAAACAACGTCCTCATCTTAGATTTTGGATCACAGTATACGCAGCTCATAGCAAGACGCGTTAGAGAATTAAATATTTACTGTGAAATCCACCCTTTCAATAAATTACCCCATAATTTGGATAGCTACAAGGCTGTGATTTTATCGGGTAGCCCCTTTTCGGTAAGAGCAGAGGATGCTCCACATCCTGATCTCACTAAAATAAAAACAAAAAAACCTTTGTTGGGTGTGTGTTATGGCGCTCAATATCTAGCACATAACTTTGGAGGAAAAGTAGAACCATCAAATATAAGAGAATATGGTCGTGCAAATATTTCTGAAATATTAAAAGATGAAATCTTATTTGAGGGAATGCCAAAAGGTAGTCAAGTCTGGATGAGTCATAGTGATACTATAACAAAACTTCCTGAAAATGGCGTTCGGCTTGCGAGCACCAAGGACGTTGCTAATGCTGCTTATCGAATTCAAGGGGAAGATACCTATGCGATTCAGTTTCATCCAGAGGTTTATCATACCACCTATGGTAAACAAATTCTAGAAAATTTTTTAATTAAAATTGCAAAAGTAGAACAAACATGGACTCCGGCAGCGTTTGTAGATACGACTGTAACTAGTTTGAAAGAAAAATTAGGAAATGATAAGGTTCTTCTTGGATTAAGCGGAGGTGTTGATTCTACTGTAGCCGCTGTTTTATTGCACAAAGCTATTGGTGAAAATCTATATTGTATTTTTGTTAATAATGGATTGCTTCGTAAAAATGAATTTCAACGAGTCTTAGACCAATACCAACACATGGGTCTTAACGTAAAGGGAGTGGATTCTTCACATCGTTTTTTAGATGCATTGAAAGGAATTGTAGATCCTGAACTCAAACGAAAAGCAATTGGAAGAGTTTTTATCGAAGTTTTTGATGATGAAGCACAGCTTGTTAAAGATGTACATTGGTTGGCGCAAGGGACAATTTATCCTGATGTAATTGAAAGTGTTTCGGCAACTGGAGGACCCTCTGCAACAATCAAATCGCATCATAACGTTGGGGGATTACCTGATTTTATGAAATTAAAAGTAGTAGAGCCACTTAGGATGATATTTAAAGATGAGGTAAGAAGAGTAGGTGCACAAATGGAAATCGAAGCTGATTTGTTGGGAAGGCATCCCTTTCCTGGACCTGGACTAGGAATTCGTATTTTAGGAGCTATTACTGCAGAAAAAGTAAGAGTATTACAAGAAGTAGACGCAATTTTTATTGACGGTCTAAAAAAATGGAATTTATACGATCAAGTTTGGCAAGCTGGTGCGATGTTATTACCAGTTAATAGTGTAGGCGTAATGGGTGATGAAAGGACATACGAAAAAGTAGTTGCTTTGAGAGCGGTAGAATCCACTGACGGTATGACTGCAGATTGGGTAGATTTACCCTATAAGTTTTTGCAAGAAACATCTAATCAAATAATAAATCGAGTAAAAGGTGTTAATAGGGTAGTTTACGATATAAGTTCTAAGCCACCCGCAACAATCGAATGGGAATAGAATTATTAAAATAGGAACCATTTTTGATAATTCTAAAATAGTCCAAAAACATTAATCGATGAAAAAAATAATAGTACTACTTTTTTTTATTTTTTGTACAAATTTACTATTTGCACAAAATGATTTTCAAAGCCATATTGTAGAAAAAGGCGAAACGGTATATAGTATTTCCAAAACTTATATGATTTCTGAGGGATCTATATATAGATTAAATCCAGACGTTAAACATGTTATCAAAACAGGTTTAGTTTTAATTTTACCATTAGATGGTGAAGAAGTGACCGTAGATATTAAAACGTATCGCGTTAAACGAAAAGAAAGTATAAAGAGTATAGCTTCAAAATTTAATCTATCAGAGGATTTGTTAAAAAAATTTAATAACGAAATTTACACGCGAGAACTTATTAAAGGAGAACGAATCAACATCCCAGTAATTAAAAAAGTAAAGGTTAATAAAGACACCTCTTTATCCAAATTATTTAGCAAAGACAATTTAATCATTCATACAGTTTTACCAAGAGAAACTAAATATGGTATTGCAGGACGTTATGAAATTACCATTGCAGAGCTAGAACTTCTAAACCCCAACATGGGGGAGAATCTCAAGGTTGGGGATGAAATTAAAGTTCCAAAAAACATTATCTTCTCTGAATCTACGGTCACTGAAGAGGATGACTACGAATTATATGAAGTGCTGCCAAAAGAAGGCTTTTTTAGATTAAAAATAAAATTTGGGCTTGACCCAGATGAAATAATATTATTAAATCCTCAAGCGGCAAACGGATTAAAAGAAGGAATGATTTTAAAAATACCGAAATTATTAAATTCTGAGAATGAAGATAAAAAACAAACAATAGATTTAAGTAATTACATCGTTAATACAAAAAAAAAGAAACTAGCGCTGATGCTTCCGTTATACCTTAACCGTATTGATTTAGATTCGCTGGATGCAAATATTGCTTTATTGAGAAAAGATGGAACACTTGGAGTTGCAATTGATTTTTACAGTGGCGTATTAATGGCTGCAGAATTCATGAAGGATAAAGGGGTGTCCACAGAAATTAACATTTACGACACAGAAGGTAATACGGCTAAAGTGGAACAAATTATTAGCAATCATAATTTTAACGATGTAGACGTGGTCATTGGTCCCTTATTGAGTAAAAGTGTTGAAAAAGCGGCCGCTGATTTACAGGTAAAAAATATTCCTGTATTTTCTCCTTTGAGTAAAGTAAAGTTAAAAGAATACCCCAACCTACACCAAACTTTACCTGCCAACGAATTAATGGAAAAAGCAATGTTGTCCTATATCACGAAAAGAAAAGATACCATTAATACGATTGTTATTACCGGAAACGAGTGGACCAAAAGCAGGGAGATTATTATGGCTGCATTACCAAAATCAAAAACAATAGTTCCCGATCAGGGAAATTATTTGTATGTGGAAACTATTGAAAAGCAAATCGATACAACCAAACAAAATTGGGTAATATTACATTCAAATGACCCAATTTTAGTAAGTAATGCTGTGGGGCTCTTAAATGGGATACCGGAAGTTATATTGGATTCTTTAGGTAATAAAATTGGGAACAATCGATTGAGGTTATTTGCAGTTAATAAATCTCGAGCATTTGACTACAGCGATGTTTCGAATATGCATTTGGCTAATTTAAATTTTACCTACCCTTCAGCTAGTAAACATTACGATTATGAAATGTTAACACCTTTTTTAGTAAGCTATAAATATAAATATGGAGTAAAACCAAATAAATACGCTATCAGAGGATTTGATGTTACTTATGATATCTTGTTAAGATTAGCTAATGCAGAAAATTTAGAGGAAGCATTCGCAACTGATATCTATACGGAATATATTGAAAATAAATTTCAATATATTGTTGATTCGACCAAAGGTTATACCAATCAAGCATTCTATATAATGAAATATAATGAACGTTTAGAATTAGAAGTGGTAGAATAAAATATTTTTGTCATTTAGTTTATTAGTTAATAAAAAACTTGTTAGATCCTAATCATTTAATCGAACTCGCAAATTATAGAATGCCTTTTGGAAAATATAAAGGGTATTATCTGGTTCACATACCCGAATATTATTATACTTGGTATAAAAGAAAAGGATTTCCAAAGGGTAAATTAGGTAAACTGATGCAAGAAATGGATGAAATAAAAGTAAATGGTTTAGAGGAATTGGTTGAAAAGCTAATCAAAAAATAATAAATCTAGTACCAAATTTTATTTTTGTTTATTGTTAAATAGCTATTAGCTTCAACAATTAATTCTTACATTTGCATCCCGTATAATAAGCATAAATGAACACGACAAAGTACATATTCGTTACGGGCGGAGTTTCTTCCTCTTTAGGAAAAGGAATTATAGGAGCATCTTTAGCTAAATTACTGCAAGCCAGAGGATACAGAGTAACCATACAGAAATTAGACCCCTACATAAATGTAGATCCAGGAACCTTAAACCCTTACGAACACGGCGAATGTTACGTAACTGACGACGGTGCTGAAACTGATTTAGATTTAGGACATTATGAACGTTTTTTAAATGTTCCAACCTCTCAAGCAAATAATGTTACAACCGGACGAATTTATCAGAGTGTCATTGATAAAGAACGTAAAGGTGAGTTTTTAGGAAAAACCGTACAAGTAGTTCCACATATCACCAATGAAATAAAAAATAGAGTTCAATTACTTGGTAAAACTGGCAATTTTGATATTGTAATTACTGAAATCGGTGGTACCGTTGGGGATATAGAATCACTTCCCTATATAGAAGCTGTTAGGCAATTAAAATGGGAATTAGGAGATGACAATGCTCTAGTAATACATTTAACTTTAATCCCTTTTTTAAAAGCAGCAGGTGAATTAAAAACAAAACCTACACAACATTCTGTTAAAACTTTAATGGAGAGTGGTATTAAAGCTGATATTTTAGTTTGTAGAACAGAACATCATTTATCAAATGATTTGAAAAGAAAATTAGCTTTATTTTGTAACGTACAACAAGAAGCAGTTATTGAATCTATAGATGCTTCAACTATTTATGATGTTCCGAATTTAATGTTAAAAGAAGGTTTGGATATCATTACTCTTAAGAAACTAAATCTAAGTGATCATGGTTCGCCAGATCTTGAACATTGGAATAATTTTTTGGAGAGACATAAAAATCCCAAAAGCGAAATTAAAATTGGACTGATTGGAAAATATGTAGAATTACAAGATTCTTATAAATCAATTTTAGAGGCTTTTATCCATGCTGGAGCGGTTAATGAAGTAAAAGTAAAAGTGATATCAATTCATTCAGAACATATAGATGGATCTAATGTAAAAGAAAAATTTGAAGGACTTCATGGTGTTTTGGTCGCTCCTGGATTTGGAGAACGTGGTATCGAAGGAAAAATAGACGCTGTTAAATATGCAAGAGAAAATAACTTGCCCTATTTAGGAATTTGTTTAGGAATGCAAATGGCAGTTATAGAATTTTCTAGAAATGTTTTAGGTTTAAAAAATGCGAACTCTACCGAAATGAATCCCGAAACGTTATTTCCAGTCATTGATTTGATGGATGACCAAAAAAGTATAACCGATAAGGGAGGTACCATGCGTTTAGGTTCTTGGAAATGTAATTTAACCAAAGATAGTATTGCTGGTCAGACCTATGGAAATAACACTATTGAAGAAAGACATCGACATCGTTATGAGTACAACAACAAATATCGAAGTGCGTTAGAAGCAGCTGGATTAAAAACTTCAGGAGTAAATCCAGATACTGGATTGGTAGAAATTATAGAAATTGAAAATCATCCTTGGTTTGTTGGTGTCCAGTATCATCCAGAATATAAAAGCACGGTAGCGAATCCACATCCTTTATTCGTATCTTTTGTAAAAGCTGCTAATAATCATGCTAACAAAAAAAGAACAACAACTTGATAATATTTAAAAAAGGTTAGATATTTGAAAATAAGATAGTTAAAAAATAAAATTAAATAAGATCTCTACTAATTAGGGCGATACATATGGAAGAAAAAAAGTTTGATTTAAACACGATTATTGGTTTTTTGTTAATAGGTGCAATTTTATTGTTTATGCTTTGGCAGAACCAGCCAACTCCTGAGGAATTGGAAGCTCAAAAATTAGCTAAAGAAAAATCCGAACAAATAGAAAACGATAAAAAATCCGCTGATGTAATTAATCAACGAGACATTACACTAGAAAAAGCAAGTGATCAGATTGGTATTGCCAAGGTTAACGATTCGACAGGGATTACTAAGCTTCAAAATATTTTAGGTTCTTTTGCTTATTCTGGAACATTACCTTCAGCAACCGATGCGACTACTGTTATTGAAAATGAAGTATTGAAATTAACAATTAGTAATAAGGGAGGTTTTATTGTTGAGGCCCAATTAAAGAACCAAACCATATATGATGGAACTCCAGTTTATTTAATCAAAGATGGAAATTCAACTTTAAATCTTCAATTTTCCTCCGAAAATAGATTGTTAAATTCTCAAGATTTATATTTTGAACCAACGTTAATAAACAACGGAGATACAACAGTATTGTCCATGAAGCTAAAAACCTCTGACAATAACTTTATTGAATACCGTTATGAATTACTTCCAAATGATTATATGCTAGGATTTAGCATTAAATCGCAAGGCTTAGAAAACGTGATAAACACCTCGCAGCCTATGTTTTTAGATTGGAATTTTATTGGGTATCGTCAAGCAAAAAGTATCTCCTACGAAAACAGATATTCTCGATTAACTTATGAATATGAAAATGGAGATAAACATGACAAGTTATCTCCTGCATCAGATGATAATGAATTAGAAAAAGGAGTTACTTGGATAAACTTTAGACAACATTTTTTTAGTTCTATGCTTCTAACAGATACTGCTTTTAAAGAAGTAGCGTTGAGTTCGGTTGATTTAGTAAAAGACGAAGAAGTAGACACACTTTTTACAAAAAAATACGGCGCTAGAATGTTATTAACACCAAAAGCTGGAGGTATTTCTTATACCATGAATATGTATTATGGTCCAACCGACTATGAAATATTTAAATCGTATGATCGTAATCTAGATGAAGCTATGCCATTAGGATGGGGTATTTTCGGATTTTTAAATAAATATTTTATTATTCCCCTTTTTGGATTTTTAAGTGGTTTTCTACCAGCTGGTATTGCGATTATTATGTTAACCGTTTTGATAAAATTAGCCTTATCTCCAGTTCAGTACAAGCAATACCTCTCTCAAGCAAAACTAAAAGTACTAAAACCTGAATTGGATGAAATCAAAGAGAAGTTTAAGGGCAATAAAATGAAGATTCAACAAGAAACAATGAAACTTCAAACCGTTGCTGGAGCAAGCCCTCTAAAAGGCTGTTTGCCCGCATTACTTCAGATTCCTGTTTTTTATGCGTTATTTACCTTTTTTCCTACTGCATTTGATTTACGTCAAAAGAGTTTTTTATGGGCGGATGATTTATCGAGTTTTGATGTAATTGCAGAGTTGCCGTTTTATATTCCATTTTATGGTGATCACGTTAGTTTATTTCCAATACTTGCATCCATCGCTATATTTATTTATATGATGATGACGACCGGACAATCAATGCAACAACAAGAAGGAATGCCTAATATGAAGTTTATTATGTATTTATCTCCTTTAATGATGTTAGTGTTTTTTAATAATTATGCATCTGGCCTATCTTTGTATTATTTTGTATCTAATATGATTACGATTGGAATTATGTTAGTCATCAAAAACTTTATTATTGATGATGATAAAATTCATGCTAATATTCAGGAAAATAAAAAGAAGCCAAAAAAGCAAAATAAATTTCAGAAAAAAATGGCGGAGATGATGGAGCAAGCTGAGGCTCAAAAGAAGAAAGGTAAAAGATAAACCACAAAGCTCCCTATTGGGAGCTTTTTTTTTAAATCTAAACAAGATTTATTTATTATCGTAAAGGCGAACATAAAATTATCAAAATTGTATGGACATTTCTTTTTTAATCACTTAAAAATGTAGCTATTTTTTCATGTATTATTTATCAATTCAATACCAACAGAAACACGATGTAGGGGAAAAGTTGAAAAAACCCAAATTAATGTAGCTACTAATTCAAAAAAAAGAGCTCTTGTCATAAAACAAGAACCCTTTCAACCAAAGCGAATTAATTAATAAGTAATTAATGAATCAAAACAACGACGCTTTGTTTATTATAGGTTAGGTATCATAACTTTGTTTAGTACATGGATTACACCGTTACCTGCTTGAACATCTACAGCTACAATTCCTATATCACTAGCACCGGATGCATCTGTTACATTAGCAATAGTTCCTTCACTTCCTGGTAATGTAATGGTGATTGAATCTCCTTGTAAAGTTTCTGCTGTAGTTTCACCAGGATTGGTTAAATCTGAAGAGGTTACATTTCCACCAACAACGTGGTATAAAAGCACTTGTGTTAATACCTCTTCCTCAGGAATCGCTGGTAATGCACTGAAAGCTTCATTAGTAGGAGCAAATACCGTAAATGGTCCTTCACCTTGTAAAACACTTACAAAATCTGTTGCTGGTGTTAGATCAGTTAGTGCGGTAACCAAGGTAGAAAAACTTGGATCTGCCGCCGCGAAAGTCACAACAGTCGGAATCCCTATTACTGCGTCAACTATGTGGATAGTACCGTTAGTTGCTTCAATATCGGCTTGGGTTACTGTAGAAACACCATTAAAGGTTACACCGTCAGAAGTGTTGAAATACAAACTCATTGCATTGTTATTGGGTCCAGTTGCTAGGGTATTAGTGTAACCAGCACCTGAAGTTATTAGGTCGTTGGCAACAACATCTGCCATGATTACATGATTTAATAAGATTTGTGTAAGTACATCTGTAGGCACATCTTCAAGAGTATTGAAACCGTTGGCAGATAAAAATGCAGCAAATGCATCGTTAGTTGGAGCTAAGACTGTAAAAGGACCATCGCCCTGAAGTACAGTTACTAAATCTCCATCTGCAGCTGTAAGTGCGGCTACTAATGATGTTAGATTTGGTGTTTCAAGGGCAATTTCAACAATATTTTGAGGTTGAATTGTAACCGTATTGTCGTCGTCACTACTACATGAAAGGGTCGTCATTAATAATGTTAATACTAAACTAATTTTTTTTAGATAATTCATAATAATTTTTTTTAGGTTAAATGTTTAACAAAACTAATATTTAGTTAAACAATAAAATAATAAATAAATGTTAATTTTTAATGTCACTCATTTTAGTTCGATGTAATCAAATATTTTGAGTTGTAAAAATGTATCTTTGTACACTAATTTTGTTTTATGAAAAAACGTGTGGTAGTAGGCCTTTCAGGAGGTGTTGATTCAAGCGTAGCAGCTTTTCTATTATTGAAACAAGGTTATGATGTTATCGGTCTTTTTATGAAAAACTGGCACGATGAATCGGTAACTATTTCTGATGAATGCCCTTGGTTAGACGACAGTAATGATGCTATGTTAGTCGCTGAGAAACTAGGGATTCCTTTTCAAACAGTCGACTTAAGCAAACAATATCAAGAAAAAATTGTTGACTACATGTTCAATGAATATGAAATGGGTAGGACCCCTAATCCTGATATTTTATGTAACAGAGAAATTAAATTTGATGTATTTTTAAAGATAGCTTTAAAATTAGGAGCAGATTATGTTGCGACAGGCCATTATTGCCGAAAGGATATTACACAAAATAAACAAAATAAATATTTTCAATTACTTTCCGGGAAAGATCCAAATAAAGACCAATCCTATTTTTTATGTCAACTATCGCAAGAACAACTTTCAAAAACCTTATTTCCTGTTGGAAAATTATTGAAATCAGAGGTGAGAGAAATTGCAAAAAAAGAAGGTTTAATTACAGCAAATAAAAGAGATTCTCAGGGATTGTGTTTTATTGGTAAAGTTAAATTACCAGATTTTCTTCAACAAAAATTAAAACCTAAAGAAGGGCATATTGTAGAAATCCCTAAAACCTTTAGTGGGTATCAAAATCAAAAAATAGATACTAGAAAACTGGAAATGGAATTAGCATTTAAATCAAAAAAACATTACTATACTAAACAAGATGGCAAGGTTGTGGGTACTCATCAAGGAGCTCATTATTTCACTAAAGGTCAAAGAAAAGGGTTAGGAGTTGGTGGTACAACTGAACCTTTATTCGTAATTGATACGGATGTAAATGAAAATGTTATCTATGTAGGTTTAGGAAAAAATCATCCGGGACTTTATAGATATGGTCTTTTAGTGAAATTAGATGAGATTCATTGGGTTCGTCCAGATTTAAAAATAAAGAACGGAGAATCATTAGCTGTAATGTCACGAATTAGATATCGCCAAAAATTAGAAAAAGCAACTATTTACTTAACAGATTCAGGTCTTTATGTTATATTTGAACATCTACAATCTGCAATAACAGAGGGTCAATTTGTTGCCTGGTATTTAAAAGATGAACTCATAGGAAGTGGCGTTATTTCTTAAATAAAGTCTAAAAAAAATATGAAAAAAGTAATTTTAGTAACTGTATTTTTAGTCGTTCAATTAGTCAATGCTCAAAATCAAGATGCATGGGTATTTTTTATGGATAAAGAAAACGTAGCAGCGTCATTAGCAAATCCCATATCAATTTTGACACAGGAAGCAATCGATCGTAAAGAACTTCATGGTACGCTAATAGATGAACGAGATGTACCAGTTAACGAAAACTATATAACTCAAATAAAAGATGTTTCTGGCATTACGGTTCTTTCTAAATCAAAATGGATGAATTGTGTTCATGTAATTGGATCACAATCAAATATCGAATCACTACTAGATTTACCTTTTGTGATTGATATTGAATTTGCCGACAAAAGTTTGAATCTTTTACCGTTTATTCCCTTCGAAGATAAATTTACAATTGAGGATTTCAGTCGGCAAATAGAGTATGATTATGGTGCAGCTACAAATCAAATAGAAATGCTATCTGGAGAGTATTTACATGAATATAATTTCACAGGGGAGGGAATGATTGTTGCCGTTCTAGACGCAGGATTTCCAACCATATATACCAATCCAGGTTTTCAAAAAATGAATGATGAAGGGCGTCTGTTAGGAACCTATGATTTTGAATCAAGATCAACGAATGTTGAGGGTACAAGTTCGCACGGACTTAAAACATCGAGTGATATTGTTGGGTATATTGAAAATGAATTTGTTGGTACGGCACCTCAAGCATCTTTTTATTTTTTTGTTACAGAATATACTCCTTCTGAAACTCCAGTTGAAGAATCTTGGTGGGTTGAAGCATTGGAAAGATCAGATAGTTTAGGAGTAGATGTTGTCAACACCTCACTAAGCTATAGAGCTTATGACAATTCAAGTTACGACCATAGTTATGAAGATTTAGATGGCCAAACTACTTTTGCAGCGAGGGGAGCTAATATAGCTTTTGAAAAAGGAATGATTATGATAAATTCTGCAGGTAACAGTGGAAACAGTAGTTTTCCAACTGTAGGAACTCCATCTGACGCCATCGGTGTTTTAACAGTAGGGGCCGTTGATGCAAATGGAGATTATGCGTCTTTTAGTTCAAAAGGCCCTACAGTTGACGGAAGAATTAAACCAGATGTAATGGCTCAAGGATTAGGTTCAGCAGTTATTAGCACCAATGGGAATGTTGACTTTAGTAGTGGCACTTCGTTTAGCTCACCAATTATGGCTGGTGTAGTTACTTGTTTATGGCAATCTAGACCTCAAACTTCAAATGAGTCATTGATGGGAATAATTAGAGAGTCTTCTCATTTATACAGCAATCCAACCAATCAAATGGGCTACGGTATCCCAAATTTTGAAGATGCCTATGAAGCTTTACAGGTATTGAGTATCGAAAATGAGCTTTTAATCTCAAATTTTGCTTTGTATCCAAATCCAGTTATTTCAGAAGTTAATGTTTCTTTTCCTGAAGGAATAAATAATGCAACCTTAACAATACAATCAATTTTAGGAAACAAAGTTTTAACAACTCCTATAACGAAAGCTTCCAATACGATATTTTTAGAAACTTTAAAGTCAGGAATTTATATCGCTTTAATTACTTCAAATAATCAACAAATTAGCTTTAAACTGTTAAAAAAATAGTGCAGAATAAAATAAAAGAACTTTTTAAAATTAAATATCCAATTATTCAAGCTGGAATGATTTGGAATAGTGGTTGGAAACTAGCAAGTGCGGTCAGTAACTCTGGAGGTTTAGGATTGTTAGGAGCAGGTTCTATGTATCCAGATGTTTTAAAACAGCATATACAGAAATGTAAAAAAGCGACACCACATCCTTTTGGTGTGAATGTTCCAATGTTATATCCAAATATTGAGGAAATTATTCAAATAATAATTGAGCAAGGAGTAAATATTGTATTTACTTCTGCAGGAAATCCTAAAATTCATACAGAGAGACTGAAAAAAAGCGGTATCAAGGTTGTACATGTAGTAAGTAGCGTGAAATTTGCTTTAAAGGCACAGGAGGCTGGAGTTGATGCGGTGGTAGCTGAAGGTTTTGAAGCTGGTGGTCACAATGGAAGAGAAGAAACGACCACAT
>ERZ1047985.1737-NODE-1737-length-14600-cov-7.355242_pt1 | contig 14600 bp, 16 predicted proteins | sample MGYA00383097_ERZ1047985 | MGnify/ENA primary metagenome ERZ1047985 (study PRJEB29581, sample SAMEA5548367) | metagenome | biome: marine; feature: coastal; material: water | depth 50 m | study: Short-term variability in the microbial, nano- and picoplankton...
TACTGAATATCAGGACTGTGTAGAAAATGTTGGCTATTTTGTGGAGGGTCTGACTTGTGAAGAATTAGTGTGATTTTATAATACCTCTATCTTTCCCAGTTTGTACAATGAAAATGGGGAAGAATTAATAGGCAGTGACACATTTTTGTGATGAAAATACGATGGGTTAGGAACTCAAGCAGTTCTCATACATTAAATAAAATTAGGGTTTGACCTTTTTCTAGTTCATAATATAATTTTACCGTTCGGTTGGTTAATTAAATAAAATTTAACATTTCACTCCATTTTTAAACTATGGAATCACAGCTCCACAGTTCGGATTCCTCTGGAAACTCTTCTGAGGACGAAATACAGCGAGAAAAACGTTTTGAAGAACGGATTCATTTTGGAGAGCGTATAGAACCGAAGGACTGGATGCCGGAGCGTTATCGCAGTCAACTCATCCGCATGATTTCTCAGCACGCACACTCCGAGGTAATTGGGATGTATCCTGAGAGAAACTGGATCACTCGTGCTCCCACGCTGCGTAGAAAGCTTGGGTTGCTGGCGAAAGTGCAGGACGAGTGTGGGCATGGACTTTATCTATACTGTGCTGCGGAAACGCTTGGGGTTGACAGGAATGACCTTACTGAGAAGTTGTTATCCGGAAAAGCTAAGTATGCAAGCATCTTCAATTACCCCACATTGAGCTGGGCTGATATCGGGGTAATCGGCTGGTTGGTGGACGGTGCGGCAATTATCAACCAGACTCCGTTGGCGAAATGCTCTTACGGTCCATACTCCCGTGCGATGATACACATCTGTAAGGAGGAGAGCTTTCATCTAAAACAGGGTTTTGAGATCGTAACAACACTTGCGAAAGGCACTTCGGTGCAGAAAAAAATGGTGCAGGAATCTGTCAATCGCTGGTGGTGGCCTGTACTGATGATGTTCGGTCCGTCTGATAAAGAATCCCTCAACTCTGAGGAACTTATGCGCTGGCGGGTGAAGCTGCACAGTAACGACTCACTGCGCCAACGCTTCGTCAACGGTTCAGTAGCGCAAGCAAAAGCGGTGGAACTGACGCTGCCTGATCCGGAATTACGTTACAATGAAGAAACAGGAAACTGGGATTTTGGCTCCATCGACTGGGACGAATTCTGGCAGGTTGTCAAGGGACATGGGCCGTGCAACCGTGATCGCATGGACTTGTTCCACAAGAAACATAAAGAGGGACGCTGGGTAAGGGAAGCCGCCCATGCATACGCCTCCAGACATCCAGTAAACTGAGAACAAAAATGGTAAAAGTCACTTCTACTGAAACTGAAACGCATATGCCTCTTTGGGAAGTTTTTTCTCAGGAAAAAACTGGAAAACCGCATACACATGTCGGTAGTCTCCACGCTCCGGATGCCACAATGGCACTGCAAAATGCGCGTGATTCCTACGCAAGGCGTGGATCGACAAACCTCTGGGTGGTTCCCGCCGAGGCGATTGTCGCCAGCACTCCGGAGGACAGCCCGATGTTCTTCGATTCAGCGGAGGATAAGGTGTATCGACATCCGCAGTTTTACACGATTCCCCGCAGTGTGAAGCTTTGATGAAACTGACTAAAAAATTGAGCAAACAAGTTTTCGTCTACTTGTTGCGGCATGCCGATGACAGGCTGGTTTTGGGACACCGGCTATCGGAATGGTGCGGACACGCTCCGATGATGGAGGAAGATTTGGCATTGGCCAACATTGCGCTCGACCTCATTGGACAAGCCACGCTGCTCTATAAACTTGCCGCAGAAACTGAAAATTGCGGACGCACCGAAGACGACCTTGCTTTTCTGCGTGACCCTTCGGAATTCCGTAATCTGCAACTCGTTGAGCAGCCCAAAGGAGATTTTGCGTACACGATTGCCAGGCAGTTTCTTTTTGATGCCTATGACGTGCTTTTTCTGGATGAACTGAGTTTGTCGACGCATCCGGAACTTGCCGGAATTGCAGCCAAAGCGCTCAAAGAAGCACAGTACCATCTGCGGCACACTCAGCAGTGGATGATGCGTTTGGGAGATGGAACGGTGGAAAGTCACCGCCGCCTTCAGGACGCCGTGGAAGACATTTGGCGCTTTTCCGGAGAACTTTTCGTTCCGGACAATTTTGACCAGACCCTTGTTGCGGAAAGGATCGGTGTTGACTTGGAGTCACTAAGACCGTCGTGGCAGGAAACCGTTTCGGAAACCTTTCGTGAAGCGACCCTCGATCTTCCCGGGGATGAGCAGTATTTTGCATCTGGAAGTCGGGGTGGATACCACACGGAACATTTGGGGTTCCTGCTTGCAGAAATGCAGGTCTTGCAGCGAACTCATCCCGGAGCAACATGGTGAGTGCCTGGGATTATTTATGCTCTGTTCCGGATCCGGAAATACCGGTGGTGGATGTGGTTTCTATGGGAATTGTGCGCGAAATAGAGGAATCTCCAGAATGCGTTACGGTTACGATTACTCCGACTTATTCCGGATGTCCGGCGATGGCGGAAATCGAAAATAGTATCCGCGAAGCCTTATACGAAGCGGGATATTCACAGGTAGAGATGAGAACCAAAATTGCTCCGGTATGGACAACAGATTGGATCACGGATGAAGCACGAGAGAAATTGAGAACCTACGGCATTGCACCTCCGGAACGCCGCTGTGCTTCCGTAAATGCAAAAAATTCGGTAAACTGTACCTTTTGCGGTTCGGATAAAACACGCCTGAAAAGCGAGTTCGGCAGTACACCCTGTAAAGCGTTGCGTGTTTGCCAAAATTGTCTTCAGCCTTTCGAACATTTCAAGTGCATTTGATGTTGACACACCATATTTTGAAACACTGATGGCAAGGACTCGCGCCAAGAATTATGATGAAAAACGGGCTTTCATTCTTAAACAGGCAGTACAGCTTTTTGCGGAACAGGGTTTTGCAAATTCCTCGATCTCGCAGTTGGCCGAGCGTTGCGGTGCATCGAAAGCATGGTTCTATCACTACTTTAACAGCAAGGATGCAGTTCTCTTTGAGATTTTTAATGAATACACACAGCGTCTTGTGAATGTAGTCCGTGATGTACGCAAATTGGAACTGGAACCGGAATCTCAGTTTATGGAGTTTCTACAGCGCTTTATGCGGATATACGAATCGGCACAGACGACTCACTTCGTGCTGCTCTATGACCTCAACCGACTTGGACAGGAACAATACGAAATCATCGCTTCACGGGAACGCACAGTGGTCAACGAACTTGCCGCCATACTCGATGCGCTGAGTCCGGATTTGCTGAAGCATAAACCGGAATTACGCAAACCGCTTGCAATGACACTTATGGGCATGATCAACTGGACGTTCACCTGGCTTCGCAAGGATGGTGAGGTGAGTTACGAAAAATTCGCAGAACTTACTGCACAGGTGTTTCTGCATGGAATCACAGGACTTAATAAAACTTCAGGGAAATAATTCTCCGGAAGTATTTTGTCCAGATCAAAAAGAATCAAACGAATTGTGAAATTATAGTGAAATGACCATTGAAACAATTGAATACCGTGAGGACGCAGGGTACGTTGAAATAACTCTAAACCGCCCGGATTCCCTCAATTCTTTTACCCCAAACATGCACGAAGAACTACGTGAAGCGATGACACGGATTGAGCAGAATCCTGAAATCAGGGCTGTGATTTTCACTGGTGCGGGACGTGCTTTCTGCACCGGAGAAGACTTGGGTGCATACAGCAACATCAGCATTGTTCCTGAATTGGGTGAAACTGTTGACAAGAATTATAACGCACTCATCAGACGGATACGTGCTCTTTCAATACCGGTAATCATGGCTATCAACGGTGTTGCGGCAGGAGCTGGGGCCAATCTTGCTTTTTCTGGAGATCTGCTGCTCGCTGCAAGATCGGCGAAATTCATTCAAGCTTTTTGCAAAATCGGTCTTATTCCGGACAGCGGTGGAACTTATTTTCTCCCGCGCCTGATCGGGGAAGCGAAAGCAAAAGCGCTGGCCATCACCGGCGAATCGATTGACGCCGAAACTGCAGAACGCTGGGGGCTAATCTGGAAAGTTGTAGACGATACAAGCCTGCTTTTGGAAGCCCGCAAATACGCCGCGCATTTATCAACCCAACCAACTAAGGCACTTGGTGCTGTCAAGCAGATGCTGCAAAATTCTTTTGCCAACTGTCTTGACACTCAACTCGATTTGGAGCGTGACACTCAAAACGAATTAGGGCATTCTGAAGATTTTCAGGAAGGCGTGTCTGCATTTTTTGAAAAGCGCAATCCGGTGTTCAAGGGGCGGTGATGAAAGATTTTGAGGACACACAAGCTCTTGCTGATGCAACGGCAAAGTCGATGTACGATCTGGACAGTACCGCAAAGCACATGGGAATGGATATAAAATTGATGCGACCGGGCGGCTGCGTCCTGACCCTGCGGGTAGAGGATTGGATGATCAACGGTCACGGCATTTGCCACGGCGGGATAATTTTTACTTTGGCGGATACCGCATTTGCCTATGCCTGTAATTCCCACAACCAACGGGTCGTTGCGCTGCACTGCAGTATCACTTTTCTTGCTCCGGGAAAAAGCGGAGAAACACTAAAAGCGACCGCAAAAGAAACTGCGAGAAACGGACGCAACGGCATTTATGACATAGAGGTTCAGAACGAAGTAGGAGACACCATTGCTCACTTCCGTGGTAATTCACGAACCATTTCCGGAACCGTACTTGCAAACTCGGGCTCTCCAAAATAAACCGAAAGAGATTCAAAATGAACCACAATTCGATAAACCTGCATCCCATTGAAACCGCGAGTAAGGACGAGTTGCAGTCTCTGCAGCTGGGGCGGATGCAGTGGACGCTTAGATGTGCTTACGAAAATGTTCCACATTACCGGAAGGCCTTTGATGACGCCGGAGTGCATCCGGACGATTGTTTGTCGCTGGCGGATTTGGCAAAGTTTCCGTTCGCGACTAAGCAGGACCTGCGGGCGAACTATCCTTTCGGTATGTTCGCAGTGCCAAGAGAAGAAGTGCTGCGTATTCACGCCTCCAGCGGAACGACCGGCAAGCCGACTGTAGTCGGTTACACGCAAAAAGACGTGGACACCTGGGCTGAGGTTTGTGCCCGTTCGATTTGGGCCTCCGGAGGACGACCGGGGGATGTCGTTCACGTGGCCTACGGTTACGGCCTTTTCACTGGAGGTCTTGGGGCGCATTACGGTGCGGAAAAGCTGGGCTGTACAGTTATTCCCGTTTCCGGTGGTATGACGGAACGGCAGGTGCAGTTGATTCAGGATTTTGGACCAAAAGTAATTATGGTTACACCATCTTATCTGCTGGTGCTGGCCGATGAATTTGTCAAACAGGGACTTTGCCCACGTAAATCTAGCCTGCAAGTGGGAATCTTCGGGGCAGAACCATGGACTCATAAAATGCGAAGTGAGATCGAACAGCTTTTCGACATGGATGCAGTGGATATCTACGGGCTTTCCGAGATAATCGGTCCCGGAGTCGCCAACGAGTGTGTTCGTGAGAAAGACGGACTTTATGTTTGGGAGGATCACTTTTACCCGGAGGTAATTTCTCCTGAAACCGGAAATGTTCTACAGGACGGTGAAAAGGGTGAACTGGTGTTCACTTCACTGACAAAGGAGGCGTTTCCGGTGATTCGCTATCGTACTCGCGACCTCACACGGCTGCAGCCCGGCGGAAACCGCATCATGCGCCGCATGGAAAAGGTCACGGGCCGCTCTGATGATATGATGATTATTCGTGGCGTGAACGTTTTTCCGACGCAGATTGAGGAAATTTTATTGGAAGATTCGGTACTCTCTCCAAATTACCAGATCGAACTAACACGTGAAGATCGTCTGGATTTGATGACGCTGCTGATCGAACCCAAAGAATCAGGATTGAACGATTTTGTGCTTCAGGAAAGCTCCGGACGTCTCAGACAACTGGTTAAGAACCGTATCGGCGTCAGTGTGAAGGTACAAATGATGGCGGTGGGCGGAGTGGAACGTTCGATGGGCAAGGCCCGTCGGATTGTGGACAAACGAACAAAAGATTGAATCGTGACACAAAAATTCAAAAGCTACGCCTTAGAAAAATGGGTGGAAGGCGAAGGAACGGGACAAGTTGTGAAGCACGCCGTCACCGGAGAGTTTCTCGGGGAGGTCACAAGCCTGGGACTGGATTTTCAGGCGATGCTAAACCATGCCCGCACCATCGGCGGACCCGCCCTCCGGAAGATGACTTTTCATGAGCGGGCACTGCTGCTCAAACACATGGCGAAGTACCTGATAAGCCGCAAGGAAGAATTCTACACACTTTCCACTGCAACCGGAGCAACCAAAGCAGATTCGTGGGTTGACATTGAGGGCGGCATTGCTACCTTTTTCGCTTACTCCGGAATCGGCCGTCGTGAATTTCCAAATGAAACCTTCCATCTGGAAACCGATGTATCACCACTTTCCAAGTCCGGAAGTTTTATCGGACGACACATCTGCACTCCGCTTGAGGGTGCAGCGGTTCATATCAATGCATTCAATTTTCCATGCTGGGGAATGCTGGAAAAACTTGCAACGACTTTCCTTGCCGGAATGCCGGCAATCGTCAAACCCGCCAGTCAAACCTGTTATCTCACTGAAAAAATGGTTGCAGTGATGATCGAATCTGGTTTGCTTCCAGAAGGTGCATTGCAGCTAATTTGCGGGTCAGTCGGCGATTTGTTTGACAATTTGGAAAGTCAGGATGTGGTTACATTCACGGGATCAGCGGGCACTGGGCAAAAGCTCAAGAGCCACCCAAAAATAATCGAAAAGGCGATCCGTTTCAACATGGAGGCCGATTCACTCAACTGCATCATCCTCGGTCCGGACGTGACTTCGGAGATGGATGAATTCACGATCTTCATCAAAGAGGTTGTACGTGAAATGACAGCCAAGGCCGGACAAAAATGTACTGCGATACGTCGCACGATTGTTCCGGAGGGCATGGCTCAGTCCGTGATTGACGCACTCAAGCAGCGTCTGTCAACTGTAAGGATTGGGCATCCGGATGGCGAATGTGTGCACATGGGTAGTCTGGCGGGGCTGGATCAGGTACGTGAAGTCCGTGAGCGTGTGGACGAACTTCGCCAAAATGCCGAACTGGTTTTCGGCGAGCGTGAAGAATTCGAAGTTGTGGACGCAGACCGCAACAAAGGAGCGTTTTACGAACCGACCCTGCTTTACTGTGCTGAACCGCTACATGCTGATTCAGTTCACGAAATCGAAGCCTTTGGTCCGGTTAACACCGTGATGCCCTATACCGATCTGGACGAAGCGATTCAACTTTCGGCCAAAGGCGGAGGAAGTTTGGTTGGTTCGGTAGTTACGGCAAATGATGCGATTGCCCACAAGCTTGTGCTCGGCATCGCTCCGTACCATGGGCGGGTACTGGTTTTAAACCGTGAAAGCATCCCGGAATCCACCGGACACGGTTCACCGATGCCGACCCTCGTTCACGGTGGGCCCGGACGCGCCGGAGGCGGTGAGGAAATGGGCGGAGCCAGAGGCGTACTACATTACATGCAGCGTACAGCGATTCAGGGTTCGCCGACAACTTTGAAGAACATCACCGGTGAGTGGACCAGAGGGGCAGAGCAGACGCAGGATAAAGTGCATCCTTTCCGCAAGTATTTTGATGAACTGGAAATCGGTGAAACTCTGGTAACACACCGTCGTACTGTCACGGAAGCGGATGTAGTAAATTTTGCGGCACTGAGCGGTGACTGGTTTTACGCACACGTTGATGAAGTCGCTGTACAGGAATCGCCCGTGTTCGAACGTCGAGTAGCGCATGGCTACTTCGTACTTTCCGCCGCCGCGGGTTTGTTTGTAGATCCTGCACCGGGACCGGTGCTGGCGAATTACGGCTTGGAGCATTTGCGTTTCACGCAGCCGGTTTATATCGGAGATACGATTCAGGCCAGACTGACCTGCAAAACCAAGGCTCCCAAAGCCCCGCGTGAAGACGAGGTGCCGCAGGGTGTGGTGTCGTGGGCTGTGGAAGTGATTAATCAGATGGATGAACCAGTTGCTGTGTACACGATTCTTACTCTCGTGGCGCAAAACACTGATGACAAAGAAAAAAATTAGTGGTTGACATTTTTCTAGTACTGTTGCTACATATCCCCAAATGTGTCCTGTTTTTGTAAGCTAATGGCACAAAAAACACCCTCACATACGAGTGCCATAAATAAAGTTTCCTACCATTTCAATATCCCCATTTCAAACCAGATATTCTTCAATTCTATTTAGGTAGAATTTTGTTTGGAGAGTGTCTGACTGGAAGAATTAGTGTGGGCATCTAGGCAGAAATGCGATTAACTACTTTAAGTATCTTATGGGATTGTACAACAAAACGATTGATGTTATACATGGTTATATGCTTCTAAAATTTTACCAGGTATTAGGAGTCTATAATGTTCTCACAAACCTCAAACAGGAGAAAAAATGGCTAATTATGTACTTGTTCACGGTGCATGACACACCGGAGAGCTTCTTGAAGACACAGCTGCCCCTATAAAGTCAGCAGGACACAATGTCTACCTTCCAACTATTGCTGGTAACAGACCGGGGGATTCCAAGTCTGTTGGAATAGAAGAAGCGGTTCAGTCTATTGTTGACTACATCAATGAAAACCAAATTTCAGATACTATTTTATTGGGACACAGTTACGGTGGAATGATCATCACTGGGGTTGCCGATAGAATTCCTGAAAGTATTCATAGATTGATTTATTGGAATGCTTTCGTTCCCAACGATGGGGAGAGTCTTAATAGTATGGTACCACCAATATATGTTGATCTCTTCGCACAACTCGAAAAACCGGATGGTTCGATTGAACTTCCATTTCCGATCTGGAGAGAGGCTTTTATAAATGATGCAGATGCTGGTCTAGCCCAGGCTGCCTATGACAAACTCAATCCTCATCCTAACAATACATTCAAGGATTCTATCTCATTAAGCAAAAATCCAGCTGAAATGGAAATTCCAAAATCGTATATAAACTGTACTGAAGATACATCTTTGCCTCACAGCTTGGCATGGCACCCCCGTTTATCGGAAAAATTAGGCCTTTTCAGACTTGTCCAAACATCAGGAAGTCATGAATTGTGTTTCACTAATCCTTCTTTACTTGGGCAAAAGATTCTCGAAGCTGGTCGTGATTAATTAAAATGGTGGCAATTAGAAAAATCGGGAACAATATTAGGAACAGAAAACTGATGAACACGTTACTTGGAGTAACATTGCTGGGGACCGGTTACCTCTCGTTTAGTACAACGCGCTAATTGGCTTAACCATAAGCATTTCTGAAATCGTTAAGTAAGTAAACTACACCCGATTCCGAATTACTGCTGCAGCGCTTCCCACATCTCCTTATCGCGCTGCGCTGTCCAGATTCTGGGATGGTCAATGCCGTTGGCCTCGTCGTAAGCACGGGCCACGTTGAACGGCAGGCAGTGTTCATAAATCGGAAAGTCCAAATATTTTTGATCACATTTATCTCGGCAGGCAGCAAAGGCGTCCTTGAGAGGCCAGCCTTTCGCAGCGGCAACTGCAACGGGAGTATAGGTGTCCGTCAGGAATGACTGAGTAAAGTGAATAGCTTCGGACACCATATCAGGAGTCGTGAGAGCGTCACCTCGTCCAGGCACAAGTGCCTGCGGGTTGAAGCTTTTTAGCCGACCGATGGTATCGGGCCAGTCATGGAAATACGCATCTCCGCAGTAGCACGCAGAATTGAATTCAACGGTGTCACCTGAAAACATAACTCCAGAATCCGGAATCCAAACCGCCGTGTCCCCTGCCGTGTGAGCACGTCCGAGGTGCATGATTTCCACGCGGCGTTTGCCGAGGAAAACGGTCATCTTGCTAGTGAATGTCAGGCTTGGCCATGTCAAACCCGGAATCGAATCGGCGGAATCAAACAAGCGCGGAAAACGTCCGTACTCACTGTCCCAATCCTCCTGCCCGCGTTCGTGGATAAGCGAATGGGTGGCTGCCGAAGCGATTATCTGTTCCGGTTGATAGGCTGTTGCTCCCAATACACGAACGGCGTGGTAATGGCTCAGCACCACGTATTTCACCGGCTTGTCCGTTACTTCTCGGATACGAGAGAGCACCTCCTGCGCCATCACCGGAGTCGCCTGTGTGTCGATTACCATCACTCCATCGTCGCCGATAATGATGCCTGAATTTGGATCCCCTTCTGCTGTGAAGGCGTACAGCCCCTCACCGAGCTGCGTAAAACTAATCGTCTTTGCCTCAAGATCACCCTGTGAGGCGAATTTTTTGGTTGTCATATTTTTTTTATTATTTGAACTTGGTTTGCAATATTGCTTTCAGGAAAAGGGTGGATGGATTTCGCTTATTCACTCTACTTTTAACATCGATTGAACAGTAATCAAGAATGATTTGATATAATCGTAACAGAAATACCATGACGCTGAAATAGTTTATTTTTCAAACGGCTCCCGTGCGATCCGCATTACTTCAGAAAGCACCTCGCTGTCACCAATGTGATTCGTAAGAAGCAGGATCATGCGGGACTGCAGTTCAAGACTTTCCTCTTCGCTGAGTCCATCATGCAAACAGATCAGTTGATTGTAAAATCCGTCAGGGTCTTCAATTTTAGGTTCGAGATTAAGTTGCATATTAATTTTTTCAGTTACAGGTAGCCCTCTTCAGGGCTTTTCGGACTGCATCCTTGGCAAAGCGTTTCCAGCGTGCGCTGATGTGCTGATCCGGACGCAGCAGATAAGTTGTTCCGTTCCGGGCATCGTAACGTAGAGCAGCAAGCCCCAGCAAGTCGAATAAGGAAACGCCTTGAGATTCTGAGTTGAGACCAATTACCAGCGGCTTCACAAGTACAGCGTTTTCACTCAAGCGTCGCAGTTCAGCCTCTACATCTTCCGGAACCGCGCCATCCGTAAAGTAGAGCAGCGTGAAATCACCTTTGAGTTGACTCAGTAGCCAGCATTCGCCTTTCGGAGTCTGCAACGGAGCATCCGCCGCGGGTGCTCCCGGCGACAGTTGTCCTAACCATGAGTCAATATCAGCGGTGTTCAGGGTGGACTCCAGGTGAACTGTAGGAGTTGAGAGACGTCCGCTGTTGATGAGCGGTCTGGCGAATTTATACTGCTTTGCGAGGGACAGCACAGCATTGCGGTATGCAAGACTGACTGCACCTTTCGGTGCAATAAAGTCCGTGCTTTGAGTCGAGTGTCGAATATTCTCCTCTGCTGCGTATATGCGTTCGGAGTTGTAACTGTCGAGTAGACTTTCCGGAGCCAGTTCTTTGAGTACAAGCTGGAGTTTCCAGGCGAGATTTTCCGCATCCTGAATTCCGCTGTTAGCGCCACGTGCCCCAAACGGCGAAACCTGATGTGCTGCATCTCCGGAAAATATGACTCGCCCATGCCGGAAATTCCTGATGCACCGGCTTTGGAAACGATAAACACTGATCCATTCCAGGTCCGGCTCAATCTCATCTCCAAGCATTCCGCGCACACGACTCATCACCTTTTCGATCTGCATTTCCTTCACGGCATCTGCTTTCGGACCGATCTGAAAATCAAGCCGCCAGACATCATCCGGCTGCATGTGCAGCAGTGCTGAATCCGCATCCGTGAAAGTCGGAGCAAACCAAAAGTGGCGCACAGGCGGCATTTCCACTTTGGTCTTAATGTCTGCAATCAGGAACTGGTCATCAAATGTGCGTCCCTCAAATTCCAAACCCAGCGTTTTCCGACAAAAACTGCGAGCTCCGTCCGCGGCAATCAGCCAATCGCAATCGAGTTGATAAGTACCATCCGGAGTTCCTACAGTGAGATGTACCCCGTTTTCTCCGTAATTAATTCCCTGCAGTTCACTGCACCAGCGTAGATCAATGAATTCCTTCAGTTCCTGCGCACGTTCTATTGCATAAAGTTCAATGTAATACTGCTGGAGGTTAATAAACGCCGGAAATTGATGACCGTCTTCCGGAAGCAGGTCAAACTCATATACCTCGTCTTCACCAAAAAACACTTTGCCTTTTTTCCACGTCACTCCTTTCTCCAGTAAACGTCCGCCCAGCCCCAGACGTTCGCAAACCTCTAGAGTACGTTTGGCAAAGCAGATCGCACGTGAACCAACGCTGATTGTGTCGAGTGCTTCCAGTAAAACTACCGGAACCTGCTTGAGAGCAAGGTCAATGGCCAAAGCCAACCCAACCGGACCTGCTCCTATAATCACTACAGGATGCCGAACCGGATCTACAGTATCCTGATCAGGACTGCGTCGATACTCGAATTTTGGATATTCGTAGGGCATAAGTTAACACAGCTTGACAAATGTGTATGAGAGTTTTTTTATTAATTTGAAGGAAGTCCGTGTTTTTTTAAAAAAACGCGTCCTGTTTAAGGCATATAAGAAGGTAGAAGAAGTACAAGCGCAGGCACAAAAACCAGCAAAGCCAAACGAATTATATCCGCGATTAAAAATGGAATGATACCTTTAAAGATGGTACCTGTAGGAACTTCAGGCAGAACGGAGCGGATAACAAAAACATTGAGCCCAATCGGCGGCGTAATCAAGCTGATTTCAGTGACAACAACAACAATTACGCCAAACCATATTAAATCAAAACCCAACCCTTCCACAATCGGATAAAAAATAGGTATGGTCAGTAAAATCATTGAGAGACTTTCCAGTACTGCACCCAGAATGAGATATATTCCCAAAATAGCAAACAACACTGCCAGCGAAGACCAACCCAGCGTTTCTACAAAGTTGGCCAAATCATCCGGTAAACCTGCAATATTGACGAAATTCGAAAACATAATTGCACCGATCAGGATAAAGAAGATCATCGCAGTCGTTTGCGCGGATTCAACTAGTACGCGGTAGAGAGTAACCCAGCTCAGACGCCTGCGTCCCAGTGCAAACACAAATGCACCGCTGGCGCCTATCCCAGCTGCTTCTGTGGGTGTGAAGATGCCGAGGTAAATCCCGCCGATCACAATGAAAAAGAGTACAACAATGCCCCAGATACCTTTCAGCAGGTGGAAACGTTCGAGCATCGGCACCCTTTCCGCTTTTGGGCCAAGTTTCGGATTTATGTAAGTCACTACCCAGACCGTTGCCATATAGCCGAATATTCCAATAATACCGGGGATGATTCCAGCAGCAAATAGTTTTCCGATGTCCTGTTGTGTCATAATTCCGTAAAGTACAAGAATTACACTTGGCGGAATTAAGATGCCTAGAGTTCCTCCTGCTGCAATAACACCTGTTGCCAGGGAATCCGCATAACCGTATTTACGCATCGAAGGCATTGCGACTTTTGTCATCGTCGCCGCCGTGGCGAGGGAACTTCCGCAAACAGCGCTAAAACCTCCACAGGCCAGTGCTGTGGCCATTGCCAGTCCACCACGGCGGTGCCCCAACCAGGCGTTTGAAGCTGCGTACAGTTCATCCGAAAGCCCCGCATGCGTTACAAAGTTGCCCATTAAAATAAACAGCGGGACCACCGAAAGTCCGTAGTCCAGACCTGTTTCCATGGTTACACTGGAAACCATTGCCAGTGAAGGATCCCAGCCGATCATGCCGACCAGACCGAAAAAGCCCACTATTCCCATCGCAAACGCAATCGGAACACCGACAAACATAATCACCATCAGGATGACAATGCCGCTTAACCAAATATCAATGGAGCCTCTTTGATGTTAGAAAATGTTGAGAATATTTCTGTCAATGTGTTTCCTTACTACGGAAAATTCTTATGAACTGTATGGCAACAATGAGAGTGCTAACTGCCATCATCAGTGTCATAAAAAACGCGACAGGAGCAATCGGCAGCAACAGATACGCCGTTTCATCACCCTGTTCCAGCATCTCTTCTGCCTTGATCCACATACGCCAAGCCATCACAGCCAAGATAACGGCCATGATTGCCTGCGTGATCAGACGTTGCAAATGTAAAATTATTGGAGAAAGGATACCGACAATTAAATTTACTGTAACATGCTGATTTGCGCGTGATACCAAAGGCAGCCCGGCAAAGATTAGCATGGCCATCATGATTTCCGTCAATTCAAATGCACCCGGGAGCGGGGCAGAAAAAAGGTAACGCCCCAGAACATCAAAGAAAGTGATAATCATCAACAGCATCAATACGGATGCCGCCAGGAAACCCAGGGCTTTATCAAGCCCCAGTTCCCAGCGTGTCAGAGAGACAAGCTTTTGATCTTCAACAGTCACAGACATCTCTACATCTCCCGCAAATCGTTAATAAGAAGCTGCTTCAGCACGAAGCATCTTCAATGCAGCCGCACCATCGATACCCTTGGCTTTCGCACGAGCAACAACGTTCGCTTCTATATCGGAAAGTTTTTTACGCAGATCCGCCATCATGGCACTGCTTGCAGTCTGTAGGCTCATGCCTGCAGACTGCATGGCTGCCACACCTGCACGGTCCGCTTTATTCCAACCCTTTCCGGCAAGTTTGGCAAATTCTTCTCCGGAAACACTCATGATTGCCTGCTGATCCTGTGCACTCAACTTGTTCC
>ERZ1047985.1739-NODE-1739-length-14597-cov-11.020699_pt1 | contig 14597 bp, 16 predicted proteins | sample MGYA00383097_ERZ1047985 | MGnify/ENA primary metagenome ERZ1047985 (study PRJEB29581, sample SAMEA5548367) | metagenome | biome: marine; feature: coastal; material: water | depth 50 m | study: Short-term variability in the microbial, nano- and picoplankton...
TACCCACATACAAGATCGATGCAGCAATAATTGAAATTCCAATAATTATTCCTAATTCTTTTCCTGAAAATACACTTTCACTATAACCCATAACAAAAATTAGAATCTCATTAAGATAAGAGTCTACTTTTTGACGCATAACTAGAGCAGACAGAAATGTGTTAAATTATACATATAACGCCAGGTAAGGGTTTAACCCAATCAGTTCTACGCCCTTCAAAAGATACTCGTGAGGAAATACAGATTTGCTGTAATTCACGATTCATAGACTAACAAAGTGAGAATATGACTTAATGATAATCATCAAAGTAAGCTGATCTCCATTAAAAAATAATTAATAAAAATAACAAAAGAATCTAGGATTATCCTACTTAATCGCTGTCGCCAACATAATCATTTCTTGCTTTTTGATTTTCTTTGTAATCCCTAAGGATATCCCAAATGGATCTTTTCTTTTTCTTTTCTTGCAATTCTTATTCTAATTCTACTAAGGGATAAAAATCATAGCAGAAAAAATAAAAAAAGAATCTAGGGCGTAGAACAGATTGGGTGGCGCCAGGTAAGGGATTCGAGCCCCTGCACGCTTTCACGTAGCCGTTTTCGAGACGGCCGCCTTACCACTTGGCTAACCTGGCATTAAAAATTAGAAAATACTCCATAATAAAGCAAATCAAGTCAACTAGAGAGTGTCAATATCAAATAATTCATCATGGAATTTCTTTTTAATTTGTTCTTTTGTCCTATTCCATTCCTCATCAGTTACATAATCTGTAAAAATAGAATAAAATCCACTAAATTCATTTTTTAGGATAGATTGAATCTCTTGTTTTTCGGATTCACTAAAAGGAAAGTAGGAAACTATTTTTGAAATATTATCTGAATTAAATTTTATTTCAAAAATTTTATCCTCTAAATGAGATGGTAAGATTAGTTTTATCATAGTATAATTTTCAAATATTTCTCAATATTAAATTAATTTTTAGAAAAAATCAAAACCATACAAGTACATTATAGGAATAATGGATAAAATTCAAAGGACAAACACAAAATAGCATAAAATTACAGCAAATATCATGGGATTAAATCTAAAAGATTTGGTAGTCAGGGAGAAAACAACTTTAGAAGCATTTTCTACAAAAATAATTGCAATTGATGCATACAATGCAATCTATCAATTCTTGGCAAGTATTAGAGGACCAGATGGATTACAATTATCAGATGCAGAAGGAAGGATTACAAGTCATCTTAGTGGATTACTTTATAGAAATGTCAATTTTTTATCATTAGGAATTAAGCCAGTTTACGTGTTTGATGGAAAACCACCATCATTAAAAACTGCAGAAATTGAGCGTAGAAAACAGATCAAAAAAGATGCAACTGTGAAATATGAAAAAGCAATAGCCGATGGAAACATGGAAGATGCAAGAAAATATGCACAACAGACAACAAGTATGAAAGATGGGATGGTAAAAGAATCAAAACAACTTTTGAAATGTTTTGGGATTCCATACATAGATGCACCATCAGAAGGAGAGGCAACAGCTGCACATCTAACTAATACAGGGCAAGCATATGCATCAGCCAGTCAAGACTTTGATTCTGTTTTATGTGGAGCAAAAAGATTGGTAAGAAATTTTACAAATAGTGGCAGAAGAAAAATCCCAAACAGAAATACGTACATAGATGTGCTTCCAGAAATTATTGAAACACAAAAAACATTAGATTCAGTGGGGTTGACAAGAGAAGAGCTAATCGATGTGGGAATATTGATTGGGACTGATTTTAATCCAAATGGGTTTGAAAGGATAGGTCCAAAAACTGCACTAAAAATGATAAAACAACACTCAAGATTAGAAGACATTCCTCAAATTCAAGAACAACTAAACGAAATTGATTTTCAACAAATACGAAAAATCTTTTTGGACCCAGAGGTTTCAGATGTTGATGAAATCATTTTTGAAGAAGTAGATTATGATGCCATAACAAACTATCTAGTTAAAGAAAGGAGTTTTTCTGAAGATAGAATACAATCCACACTAAACAGATTAAAAAAAGCATTAGAGAAAAAAAGTCAAAACTTAGATCAATGGTTTTAACAAGATTTCAATTTAATAACAAGTAAATCTAATTTTAAAAAATGATTCAAACAGAAGCAAGAAAAATTCTAAAAGATGCCCCTGTGATGTGGAGGAGAATTAACTCAATTGGTATTATTCTTGACTGTAATTCAACATATGCAGTAAATTTGGGATACGCAAAATCAGAAATTTTAGGAAAACCAATCTTTGAACACGTGCCTAAAAATGCCTGGGAAGAGATGAATGACTCTCTAAAAACATGGTTTGAGACAGGTAAAGTAACAGATAGGAAAATAATTTTTAAAAAACAGGATGAGAGTACATTTCAAGGACTATTGCAGGCAACTAGTCTCTATGATGAAAAAAAGAATTTGATTGGAAGTAATACTGTGATTTTTGATTTGTCTCAAATGAATGAGGAGAAAATTAAGGAATATGAAGAATTTTTTAAAGAATCAAATCTCAGATTGGAAGAAATTAAGGAAAAGGAATTTGAACAGTTAGATAAAAATTCAAAATCAGAATATAACGGACTCAAAAAAATGTTTGAAATGTTATCTTCCATAAATTTACATGAATTGAATTAGATTACTATTCAGGTTTTTTATTAATTGTTTTTTGAATCTCATCAAAAACACTTTGTACTTCTGTAACAGCAGTACCATCTTCTAATGTACTTACATCCCCTATTGTTTCATTATTTGCAATTGACTTTAGTAATCGCCTCATAATTTTACCACTGCGAGTTTTCGGTAATTTTGAAACAAAGTAAATTTGTTTAGGAGATGCAATCGCACCCACATCATTTCGAATTTTTATTATCAATTGTTTTTCCAGTTCAGTAGTACTTGTAATTACATTATGTCTTAAAACAACAAATGCAATAATTACCTCACCCTTTACTTCATCAGGAATTCCACATACAGCAGATTCTGCAACATCATCATGAGATACTATACAACTTTCAAGTTCTGCAGTTCCAATTCTATGTCCTGCAACTTTTAAAACATCATCTGCACGACCCAATAGCCATAGATACCCATCATCATCTTTTAGAGCATAATCTCCAGGATAGTAACAATTTTCATATTTTGACCAATAGACTGTTTTGTATTTTACATCATCACCCCACAAGGTCAAAAGCATTCCAGGCCAGGGATTTTTAATAATCAAATATCCTTTTGTATTTGCAGGAACATCTTTACCGTTTTCATCAACTACAGAAATATTTACACCTGGTATAGGCAGGGTTCCAGAACCAGGTTTTAGAGGAATTGTTTCTAATCCAGGTAATGGTGAAATTAACATTCCACCAGTTTCAGTTTGCCACCAAGTATCAATAATAGGACATTTTTCTTTTCCAATTGTTTTAAAATACCATTTCCAAACTTCAGGGTTAATTGGTTCACCAACAGTTCCAAGAAGTCGTAAGGATGAAAGATTAAATGAATTTGGTATGTCATCTCCAAATTTCATAAACATTCGAAGTGCAGTAGGAGTTGTGTAAAAAATTGTGGCACCATATTTTTGTAAAATATCCCACATTCGTGATGCATCAGGAAAATCAGGTGCACCTTCATACATAATTTGTGTTGCACCATGAAGAAGAGGAGCATAAACTACATAGCTATGACCAGTAACCCAACCAATATCAGCTGTACAAAAAAATACATCAGAGTCTTTAATGTCAAATGCCCATTTGAAAGTAGAATAAAGATGAGTGAGGTATCCACCAGTCCCATGCAATACTCCTTTAGGTTTTCCAGTAGTTCCCGATGTGTATAAAATGTAAAGTGGATGATCACTGGGTAACTTTTCAGCATCACAAGAATTGGAAGCGTTATTCATCAAATTGTTCCATAGTTTATCTTTTGAAGTTAATTTTAGAGGAGTTTTTGTTCTCTCAAAAACTATCACATGCTCTACAAAATCAAGATCTTTGATTGCATCATCAACTGTTTGTTTTAATTCAATAATTTTGCCTCGTCTATAACCTCCATCTGCAGTAATTACCACCTTAGATTTTGAATCATCAATTCTATCTCGAATAGAAGTAGCACTAAATCCTGAAAATACAACGGTATGAGTTGCCCCAATTCTTGCACAAGCAAGCATCGCAATTACCAACTCAGGGATCATTGGAAGGTAGATAGTTATCCTATCTCCTTTTTTGACATTAAGTGATTTTAGAACATTTGCAAATTTTTGAACCTCAGTGAATAGATACCCATAGGTAATTACTCGAGATTCACCATTTTCACCTTCCCAAAATATAGCAGTTTTCTCAGATTTAGTATTCTGATGAATATCTAGCGTATTGTATGAGGCGTTAATTGTACCTTCCACAAACCACCTAGCAAAGGGAGGTTTCCAATCAAGGGTCTGAGTCCAAGGAGAAAACCACGTGAGATTTTTTGCCTGTTCAGCCCAAAAAGATACAAAATTAGAATCAGCTTTTTTTCTTGTTTCAAAATCATTATGTCCAAGGCCAATATCATACAAATCTGTCATTAAAAATTGTATGAGCTTAGATCTTTCTAAGTGTTAAAAAAATAATTTAAAAAAATTATTGTGCTTCCATTCTTGCAAGCCAGTCGTTATCATTGTCGTCTTTTGAAGTTGTTGGGGTCACCTGTTGGGGTGGTTCTGGAAATGCAAATGTTACTTCAGATTCAGGTGAAGGTTCCGAAATTGGTATTGGTGCTTCAATTGGTTCTGAAGGTACTGGTATTGGTTCAGTAGGGGCTTCTGGAAGTATTGACTGAACAACTTGTTGTGGTTCAGTAGTCTCCAGATATGATACGGCTGAATCTTGGATATTTGCTTGTGGAGGTTCAGTTATTTCTTGTACTTCCAATTCAAGATCTGCAATTCTACTCTTTACATTTGATATTTCAGATGTTTCGTGTGTAACATGCTCAATTACCTCAGTTGTGCATGATTTCACAGTATCAAATGTTGTATCAGAGATTTCATTGCTTTTGAATTGTACTTTTGCATCAAACAATAACATTTTTGCAGACTTCATTTGTTCATCTAACTCGGTCAATCTTGCCTCAAGTTTAGCTTTGATTTCGCTTTCTGCTTCATCTAATGATACAAGTTTTGACTTGTATTTTTCATGAATGATTTCTGCATCTGCTTTCATGTCATCATTTTCTGAAACGATATCCATCAATGCTTTTAGACGACGTAAAGTTAGTTGTTTCTCACGAATGAGTCTTTGTGAGTCGAGTCTCCATTTTGGAATAAAAATAACAACATCACCTTGAATTACAAGTTGCTCAAATTGGATTTGCTGTAATCCTTGAGAACCGCAATCAATGCCGACGGATTGAATACTTCCATCAATGTCAGTTATTGTTCCTGCGACTTTACCCATGAATGTTCCGTACATGTCTTTGACGTTTTTACCGATTATTTCGGTTTCGTCGTGGGTCATATGAAATGATTATGAGATTTGTATAACCAACAAAGTGTAAGAAATTGTTTTAGTTTTAGTAAGATTATTTTAACTAATTTAGAATTCAGGCCTAAAGAGTAATTTTAAAATTCAGAGGGAAATTAACAGGCACATGATTCAAAAAGAAGAATTAGAACAACTTTTGAATTTTGTTGCAAATAGATGGATTGAAACAACAAAAGATCCAAACAACAAAAACACTGCTGATTTACCAAGTGATTTTTGGATGAATTCAGTAGGAGGTAAAACTGCTAACAAAGGATTTTGGATTACAACTTTGATGTATACTGAAAACGAAGCTGATGCTGCAGCATTCAAAGAAGTCTTAATGAGATGGCAAGCCAAAGGACAAGACAAAAACAGAGACAAAGGTCCCGATCTAATTCAAATTGGAAAAAAGAAATAGAGTATTAATAATTGAAAAATATCAATTAGATATTGTCAGAGTTTTCAAATAAAGAAAAAAAGATTCTTTCAAATCATTTTTCAAATACAGATCGAAATGTGTTTGCAATAATTACCCCAAGACAAGTTGATCGCGGTGCACTGATGTCACGATACAGTAGGACCGATAAAAGTATGAGAAAAATATTTCTTGATGAATTTTTGAAAAATGAAAACAGAGGTTCTGAATTTTATGACAGAGTATTGTTAGAGTATGGAGACGACTCAGTAGCAGAATTAGGAGAAGCACAAATTGCAGTAGAAGGGTTATCAAATATTGCAGTTAAAAAAATTGAAGACAGAAGGATCGGATTATCATATTTAGAAAAATCATCAAGATATGTTGCATGGAACAAAAAAGAAAATGGAAAATATAGATTTTACAGAGATGAAAAAATTGTAAATTCAAAATTTGCAGATTTGTATGAAGAGACATGTAATTTTTCATTTGATGTTTATTCAAAAAATATTGAACCAATGGTAAACTATGTTAGAGAAAAATATCCAATTGAAAAATATAGTTTCAAAGATTCAAAAGACAATAAAGAAAAATTATTTTCTAAATTAAAAATTGATGCAGACATAAAATCTGCAAATATGATTTACAGGGGTTCAACTAAAGCTAAAGCATTAGATATTCTAAGAGGATTATTACCTGCATCAACATTAACAAATGTTGGAATTACAGGTAATGGTAGAGCCTTTGAATATCTGTTAACAGTTTTAGGCTCATCAGAACTAAAAGAAGAACAAGATTTAGCCTCAGAAATCAAAAAAGAGTTAGACACAACAATAAAGTCATTTGTCAGAAGAGCAGACGACAAATATGGAAAAGCATTTCAAAAATATCTTAAAGATGTAAAAAATAAAACAAAAAAAATAACTGCAAAAAAAATTAAATCAAAACCAGTAAAGGGAACATCTACAAAACTTGTAGATTTTGAATCAGAAAAAAATTCCATTGACAAAATAATTACAAGTATAATGTATGAACAATCACCAAGTACATCATATCAAAATATTTTACAACAAGTAAAAAAAATATCAAAACAAGAAAAAATAAAAATTATCAAAGAATTCACAAAAATTCGAACAAATAGACGTCACAGACCATCTAGAGCATTTGAAAATGTGTATTATACATTTGATTTATGTAACAATTTTGGAATGTTTAGAGATTTTCATAGACATAGAGCATTAACGTTAGAAAGACAATTGTTGACAACTGATCACGGATATAACATGCCAAATGAAATTAAAATTCTTGGAATTGAAAAAGATTTCAAAGATTGTATGAATAAAACTAAAGATACATTTGAAAAGATTAGAAAAAAATATCCTGAACAAAGTCAATATGTTGTTAATTTTGCATATAACTATCCGTATTTTATGAAATTTAATCTCAGAGAAGCATGTCATTTAATTGAATTGCGAACAGTTCCACAAGGACATGTAGATTATAGAAAAGTAGCACAACAAATGTTCAAACAAATTAACAAAGTCCATCCAATATTAAGTGAAATTATGAAATTTGTAGATATGAAAGAGTATGATTTAGAAAGATTTGAATCAGAAAAAAGAACAGAAGAAAAGAGAAAAAAATTGAAATAAAAAATATTTTAACAGTTAAGAATTATAGTTCAAATCATGTCAGAAAAAATAAAAAAATCTCCCGATGAATGGAAAAAAGAACTAACACCAGAACAATATGAAATATGTATTAACCATGGAACAGAACCTGCATTTTCTGGAAAATATGATCAAAGTAAACTAGAAGGAGTTTTCAAATGTGTATGTTGTGGAGAGGGATTGTTCTCTTCTGATGCAAAATTTGATTCAGGTTCAGGTTGGCCAAGTTTTTGGAAACCAATTTCAGATGAAAAAATTGAATACATTTCAGATACGTCATACGGAATGCTTCGTACAGAAGTAAATTGCAATAAATGTGGTGCACACTTGGGACATGTTTTTGATGATGGTCCAAAACCTACAAACTCTAGATTTTGTATTAATTCCATCTCATTACAACATGAAAAAGATGAATAATTTTAGTCGTAAAATAATAGATAGAAAATTCATAAAATATCATTCAAAAATTATTAATAAACATCATTAATGATAAAAAAATCTAAAGGGAAATAAAATGGCAGAAAATAACACATCAAAAGGAACTGAATTGTATTGAGAATTATTCTATGTGGATTTGGAGTAGTGGGTCAAAGTCTAGTAAAATTATTTGATTCAAGATCAGAGGATCTCTATGCAAAATATGGATTAAAACCAAGAGTGGTAGGAGTTTTTGATAGTAAAGGAAGTGCAGTGAATAAATCAGGACTATCACTAAGTAAACTAGTAGAAGTAAAGAAAAAATTTGGTACAGTAAAAAATTATTCAGATACAAAAAATTCAATGTCAGGAATTGAGATGTTAAAAAATGTTGAAGCTGATGTATTAATTGAAACAACTGCAAGTAACTATAAAGATGCAGAACCTGGAATGACTCACATCATTTCTGCAATGAAAAAAGGTATGCATGTGATTTCAGTAAATAAAGGACCACTGGCATTAGCGTTTCCATCATTAATGGAACTTGCTACATACAATCAAGTAATGTTCAAATTTAGTGGAACCGTTGGAGGAGGAACACCAATTTTAGATTATGCTAAAAATAGCCTAAGTGGAGAAAGGATTACATCATTTGCAGGAATTCTAAATGGTACAACAAACTACATTTTATCAAACATGTCAACTGGATTGTCATTTGAAAGTGCCCTAAAAGATGCCCAGGGTAAAGGATACGTAGAAGCTGATGAATCATTAGATTTGGATGGTTTGGATGCTGCAGCAAAACTAGTGATTCTTGCAAATTGGGTCATGGGAATGAAAGTTACACTTCCAGATATTGATTGTACAGGAATTAGAAAAGTTACGACAGAGGATATCAAAAAAGCAGATAAAAACAATTGTTCAGTAAAATTAATCGCATCATGCAATAAGAAATTAGTTGTATCTCCAAAAGAGGTATCTAATGATGACCCATTATGCGTAAATGGAACACTTAATGCAATAGCATTTACATCAGAGCACTCAGGCACTCAAACAATCATTGGCAGAGGCGCAGGAGGCACAGAAACCGCAAGTTCGATTTTAAGAGATTTGTTAGATATTAGACAAGAGATTGGAAGAACTTGAAATCAAATTTGATTTCAAAAAGTGAGACAAATGCTCTACTAAAAATAGTTACAGAACAATGGGGAATAGAATTTCCAAAAATAAAAAACCTCAAAGTTCATCAAATTTCAAACGATGCACAAATTATTACAGGGAATGGAATTAAAATTTTGAAAATTGAAAATGACTATTTGCCATTTTTGTCAGAAGTTGAAATGTTAAAAAAATTTCCCAACGTCATGGTAGACATGGGGGCAATCAAATTCATGTGTAAAGGTGCAAATGTAATGAGACCAGGAATAAAAAAATTCACAGAATTTGAAAAAGATAAGCTTGTTTGTATTGTTGAAGAATCACACCACAAATTTCTAGCAGTAGGGAAATCCATGGTATCCAGTTTAGAATTAGAAAATATGGATAAAGGGGAAGTGGTAAAAAACTTGCATTATATTTCAGATAGATTCTGGGAAACTGGAAAAACTATTTACGATTAATTAGAATTACTTAATTTCTTCAGTAAATTCTTCAGTACCATCATTTGTGATTACAAGTACATCTAAACCATCACCACTTGCAGAATCTCTTAGTGCTGCTGAACGAACTGCTCTTTTTGCCAAATCAATTGCATCGTCTTTACTCATGTTTGGTTTGAATTGAGGATCCAAGACACCTAATGCCATTTCAGCACCAGTTCCAACTGCAGCATAATCATCAGGAAGAACAGAACCTAGAGGATCAAGAGTATACATGATTGGTTTGTCTACCACACCTCCAACAATAACTTGAGTCAATAATGGGAAGTAACGTCGTTCATACATCATATTTGACATCATTTTTGCAACAGTATTAGGAGGAATATCGCGTTTAAGTTCCATTTTTCTTATTTTAGCAAGAGCAGAAATTTGTAATGAAAGAATTTGCATATCAGCCACAAGACCAGCACAAGTTGCACCGACTTTAGAGGTGATAGGGAATGTTTTCTTTGTGGATTTACTTACAAGAAAATTACCAAATGCGATCCTTTTCTCACTAGCAAGAACTATGCCACCATCAAAAGTAATCCCAACAGCAGTTGCTCCCGGCATATACATTGACATATTTCAAATAATTTTGCCGCATAATAAAGGGCTTTCTACATTTCATGCATAGGTTATGGGTAAAATAGATCTTCAAGAAGCAGGGAAAAAATAGAGTTAGTTTTTTCCAAAATTTTCAATTATCCAACACATACATTTTGTTGTCTTTTTTAATAAATCAATTCTGGCAAATTCATCTGGAGAATGAATTCTTGAAAACATGTACGTGCTTCCTACAGAGATACAAGGAGCTTTTAGAATATCAACAAAAGGATACATGGGACCAGTGCCAGCATTTGAAACATTCAAAATTGATGTTCCAAAAGATTTGTCTGCAGCTTCTTTTACCTGAGAAACAAAGGGTTCTGATGAATCTGTTCTGGCAGCCGCCTCACCATGAAACACTTTGATCTTTACATCAGGAAATCCTTTAGATTTTAGATGTTTTTTTAATAGCATAACTTGTTTTTTGGGATCCATTTTAGGAATCAATCTAAAATCAATTTTGACCAAGGCATTACCTGGAAGAACAGTTTTTGCACCCTCTCCAGTATATCCAGAAACAAATCCAGCAATATTACAAGTTGCACCACCTACAAGAGCTTTTTTTGCATCCAGTCCTTTTTTATTTCCGACAAAAGATTTCACACCAAATTCTTTTTTGAAAGCATTTTGATCAAATGGTTCTTTAGATATAATATCTAAATCTTTTTTTGAAAACGGTAACACATCTTTGTACCAATCTTTTATGAGAATTTTTCCATCAGAATCTCGAAGTGTATGAACTGCCTCAATTAATCGCCATGCAGGATTTTTTATCAAAACTGCCAAGCTAGAATGAGCATCTCGAATAGATTCCTGGATAGATAATTCAACAAATAGTAATCCTTTCATTCCTAGACCAATAATGGGCCTATTTTTTGCATCCACATACCCAAATTCCCAAATTACACCATCACAAGAAAACTTCTTTTTGTATTTTTTCAAATAATCTTCAATATGAGCACTACCAGTCTCCTCTTCACCTTCAATTACAAATTTGATGTTGCATGGAACATCACCTGTTGTTTTCAGATATGCCTCAACGGCTTTGATTCTAGTGATTAATTCACCTTTATCATCAGTTGCACCTCTTCCAAAAATTTTGTTTCCTTTCCTTGTTGCACTAAATGGAGGAAATTCCCACAAATCAAAAGGTTCTGCAGGCTGCACATCATAATGATTGTAAAACATTAGAGTTTTTTTTGGGTTTTGTTTTGATTTTATTTCCCCATAAACAATTGGAGCAACACCTTTTTTCAATCGTAATAATTCAGAATGGATTCCAGAATTTTTTAATAATGTTTGTACTAATTTTGCACATTCTTCAATCCCTTCATTTTTTGCAGAAACGCTTGGTTGTCTAATTAGAGTTTGTAAATCTGAAATTAAATTATTCATATGAGAATCTACATGTTTAATTGGATTCATTTTAGTCATACAATTTTATCAAAAGGTTTCATCACATATGGAAGTTCATCTAACAAATCCATTGAAGTCATATGCAATCCCAGTTTCTTTTGAGTAGATTTTCCTGCAAGTCCATTAATGAAAATAGCTGCAGCAGCTGATTCTAATGTATTTCTACTCTTGGACAACATTCCTGCAACCAAACCCGAGAGGACATCACCAGTTCCACCAACAGTCATCGCAGGAGTTTTTTTCTCATAAAGATAGGTAATAGAGCCATTTGAAATAATATCAGTTGCACCTTTTAGTAAAACCGTAATTCCATATTCTTTTGCATTTTTTTCTACAAGTTTGATTCTCTGAGTTTTTGAATTTGGTGGAGATTCCCCAAATAGTCTTTTGAATTCACCGGCATGTGGAGTTACTACAACATTTTTGTTTTTCAGTAAAGGTAGAACCTCAGGTAGTAATGCACTAGCATCTAAAGATAAACGAACATCTCTATTCAAAAGAGATTCGACAAGAAGCAATAATGAATTTCTATCTTGAATTGCCAGTCCCATTCCAATTGTTGCAGAATCAAGATTTCGAGGCAATGCACCAATCAATTTGTTTACAGCACCACGAGTAAGTTTTTGATCAACTAATGGAATGACTATAAGATTTGGAGAAATTGCACGAGTAGGGGCAACGTTGATTTTTGGAACACATGTGTAAACCAAATCAGTTCCACAACGTAATGCTGCAATTGATGCCAAAATTGGGGCCCCGTGATAGATGTAACTGCCACCCACAACCAAAACATTTCCATTGTCACCTTTTCTAGATGATGACTTTCTAGGAGAGATGAATTTCTTTACAAGTGGAATTGAGAGATTTTTAGTTACCAATACAATATCATCTAAAAAATAGTTGAATAAATCTTGTTTCCAAGTACATTGGAATAATTGAGACTATTTTTTGGATGTTTTTTTAACAGTTTTTGTGGATTTAGTTATTTTTTCAGTTTTAGTTTTTGAGGGTTTTGTTGTTTTTTCAGTTTTAGTTTTTGTGGACTTTGAGCCTCTGTCAAAAAATGCCTTTCGTGCAAAACAAAGGTATGTTGTATGGCCTATTCCCTGAAAAGAGTGTCTAGTTTTTCCTTCACGGGCTTCAATTGTACGAATAATATGTTCAGTAGATTCTATATCGGTAAATTCATTTTCAACTAAAGCCATTGTTAATTTTTCTAACTGATTCATGGTAGGACAAATTGCAAAAATTGAGCCGCTTCCTTTTAGCATTTTTCTTACTTGGGGAATTACAACCCAAGGATCACCTAAATCGATTAAGGCAACATCCATGTCTTTTACGGGCATCTTTTTTGCAGTTTTCAAATCCAAATTATGCTGAGTAACATATTTTGACATTCCAGCTTTTTTGATATTTTTTTCAGCAATTTTCATAAAATTTTCATCAACATCAAAAGTGTAAACATGACCACGTGGTTTTACAACACTTGCAACAAATGATGTTAGTGAACCACTACCTGTTCCAATTTCTAAAATTTTCTGACCATCACCAATTCCGGCTCTGGCAATAATATATCCAATATCTTTAGGATAAACAATCTGAGTTCCATGTTGGATTTTCATTACATAATCAAACATCGTAGGTTTGAGAACATAGACATACTTGTCCTTGTTTGTGATTAATCTAGAACCATATTCTTTTCCTATAGCATCAGAGTGTTTTATAACTCCAATGTGAGTATGAAATGATTCATTTTTTGATATTTTTGCTAGCCATTTTTTTGAATGATTATAGTAAAACAATACAGGAGAATTATTTTTTATTTTATCCATAAAAATTCCCTAAAAATTTTAGATAAGAATGTAACGAGTAAATTACAGACTAGGTACCTTCTTCATGACCACAATGAATACATCTTTTGCTAGATAGAATCTCAAACCAAGCAAAATTATGAACAAACCCTTCCTTACAACTCATAGGACATTAGTTAGATACGGCAGATTCAAGAGTAATGGTCAAAAACAGTCTCGATCTAAAAATCTAATTTTACACTATGCATTTTTTTCAATTTTTCATCATTAATTTTCATTTTTTTCAAAACAAATGCAAATAGTATTTTAATGCCATCACAAATTATAAGATAAATTGACGGAATTGAAAGTTCAAGGATCTGGAGGTTATGTCATTGCAGACCTTTCAGAAGAACAAGCAAGAAAAGCAGACTTGGGGGTAGGAAAATTGTTTTTGGCCCCAATTGGAAAATTAGAGGTTGAACAAATGTTCAAACATTATTGTAATCAATGTGAGACAGAATTTGATAATCCACCAAAAATTCACCTAGAAGAAAATACCAATGAGCAAGTTTCAGACAATCTAGTACTAATAGAGAGAGGTCAATACACATGTGAAAAATGTGATTCTATTATTGGGGAATACAGAGTTTTCAAAAAGAATGATGACTCTAATGAAGCAGGCAATGCTAAACCAAGTTCAGCATAACATTTTAGCGTAAATTCGCATTCAATAAATATAGTAATTTTACATTTCCAACATGGCAAATCAAAAATGCGTATCATGTGGAATTAGTTTCTTTTCTCCAATGGGATCAGACAAATGTTCCAGATGTGATGGAAAAGAATCACAAGGACATGAAGGTCATGATTCCTGTGGTTGTGGACACAGCCATTAATTCTTTTTTTCTAAAAATATAACATGCATATATTGAGTGGGCAATTATCTAACTCATGGCAAAAACTTCACAACAAATGAAAGAATTAGTTGAAGAGTTTATCAAAATTACCAACATCAATTATGAAGATCAATCGCAGAAGATAAAGGAGAAAAGTCAGGCAATTGAATGGCAATACAGAGTAGGTGCAAATGTAATTGTTAGTAAAAACGTCA
>ERZ1047985.1750-NODE-1750-length-14538-cov-6.474280_pt1 | contig 14538 bp, 10 predicted proteins | sample MGYA00383097_ERZ1047985 | MGnify/ENA primary metagenome ERZ1047985 (study PRJEB29581, sample SAMEA5548367) | metagenome | biome: marine; feature: coastal; material: water | depth 50 m | study: Short-term variability in the microbial, nano- and picoplankton...
GAGGCGTAGAAGTGCGAACATCCTTGTTCGCCGAAGTGCAACCTTGCACCGTTTGGAGCGTCTCACACATCAGCTGACCGTTCGATTACAGGCCATTACACAGCCTATTGATTCAATTAAACGGTCACTTAGTTATCGCTACCCATTTATCATCAGTACGTTGAGCCAGCCCTAAGCGCAATAACTTGGCAAGCGCGTCCTCAACTTCGAAATCCAGGGTCGATTGCCAACGTTGCTCAAACCAGCGCTCTATTGTCTTGTCCAATTCTACTGCTGACAGTGAATCGCCGGCGGCCAACAGAAAATAGTAGGCCAACAAACTTTCGTTACACTCGGAATCTTCAGCTTCATCAAGTAGCCTGAATATCACGCCTGCGTTGTTATCCAGAAGCTTGAAATAAAGGCTTTCGGTTAATGCCTGTGAGAAGCGGGCTTTCCGACTTCGAAAACTGGAATATTGCTTCCACAAATAGCCAACAAGGGCTCCCAGCCCCGCCAACAGAGCCAGCACTGTGGTTTTGTTTAATTCTACAGGTTCGCTACTAGTGCCTAGCCAAAAACCCACTAAGGATCCCAATAATAATAGTGTTGTACCCAGCTTGGTCGTCATAACAATGCCACCACTCACCAAAGCAGGGACACCGATCAATATCTTGTCCCAGGTTCGCATACCCACTCGGGTATTTGGAAAGAGCATCTCGACATCAGCGCCAGGCACATTCTGGAATAGTTTAATCATCGTGGAGCCAGGCTGGCACCCACCGAGCGTACTCTCAGGGTCAATGCTGTCCTTAAACCTAAGGTAAAGCACGACGCGATCATAATTCACAAACTCAACCTGGCGCCGCCAAAGACCAAACAATTGAGTAATCTCTTCCCTGCGAGAAGAGGCCCCGCGAGTAAATAACAAAGCTTCTTCAAATTCGTTCAAATCTACATGCAGTTTCAAACTGAAAAGCGAGGTTTTATCAAACGCTAACTCTAATTCTGCCCTGCTCACGCGCTCATAATTTGCACGGTCCAGTATTTGCTCGATAAGAATTGCCAGTCGATCAGCTGCCTGCTCATCTCTGAACTCCTCTACTGTTCGAGTATCCGCGTCAGGGTCCAATGGACTGTACGCATGTTTGAGTTCTTGTTTAATCTGGTGAAATTCAGATTGGAAATAAGACTCTATTTTGTTGAGACCTGCCGCAAAATCATTTTGCTGCTGTTCATTAAGCTCCTCGCCTGCCAGACACATGTGCACTAGATCAGTACGTCGAAAAGGGATAAAACGGAGCTTGGGAAGTTTTGACATAGTGAGTAGTTACCTCATATTTCTGACACTAAGGTTTATCGCGTTTTCAACAAGTGAAAAGAACAGGCTCCATTCAAATACGATGCTAAACAACCTTAAGTGTGACTTCAATATTGTTAGGTTATACTCGGCCGATAAAAATAACCGAAAAGTACTAGCAAGAGGTTAGCAATAAATGCAGTTCACCGACCAGCACAACGAAATCCGTCGTACGGTCTCCCAGTTTGTGGAAAAAGAGATTAATCCCTTCGTGGAAGAGTGGGAAAACGCAGGTATATTTCCAGCACATGAAGTTTTTAAAAAAGCCGGGAACCTGGGTTTACTGGGTATACACAAGCCGGAAGAATATGGTGGATTAGGCCTGGATTATAGTTATGCGCTGGTAGCCCAGGAAGAGTGGGGGAGCGCGTCTCATGGCTCAGTGCCACTGTCCATTGCGGTACAAACTGACATGGCGACACCTGCCCTTGCAAGGTTTGGATCGGATGAACTCAAACGCAATTTCCTGACGCCCGCTATCGCCGGAGATATGGTCACCTCTATCGGGGTAAGCGAGCCACATGCTGGCTCTGACGTTGCTGCTATTAAAACTACGGCCATAAAGCGCGGTGATGATTATGTGATTAATGGCACTAAAATGTGGATCACTAATTCCACTCAAGCCGATTATATCTGTCTTCTGGCAAACACGTCAGACGATCAGAAACACGTTAACAAGTCGTTAATTATCGTGCCCACTGATGTCCCTGGATTTTCTACATCATCTCGACTGAACAAATTGGGCATGCGCGCCTCTGATACGGCACAGCTTTTTTTCGACGATGTAGTCGTTCCGCAGCGCTATTTGATTGGAGAGGAGGGTAAAGGCTTCACCTATCAGATGATGCAGTTCCAGGAGGAGCGCATAGCAGGCAGCGCTATCACTATTAAAGGTCTGGAAAATTGTATTAACGAAACCATCGAGTACACCAGTCAGCGCCAGGCGTTCGGCAAGCCCCTTTTAAACAACCAGATCATTAACATGAAATTAGCAGAGATGCAGATGGAAATTGAGTCATTAAGAGCACTGACCTATCGCGCCTGTGAGACTTATATTAACGGAGGGGACCCAACTTTGTTGGCGTCTTACGCGAAACTAAAAGCGGGTAAACTTTGCAACAGTATACCTACCGAATGCCTGCAGTTTTGGGGCGGCATGGGTTATATGTGGGATAACCCCGTTGGAAGGGCAATGCGCGATATGCGCTTAACTTCCATCGGCGGTGGTGCCGATGAAGTCATGTTGGGAATCATTGGAAAAATGATGGGCTTAGGCACACAATCATAAATTAAAAGCTTCCGATTAAAGGTGCGAGGGCCTCTTTAAAAAGAAATTACAAGCCCATTCGGCGCACTGCAAGGTCACGCATCATTTCTTTAGAACCACCTTCAATCGCGAATCAGATATTATCAAAGCGTCAATGCAATGGTGCGCAAAAGAAGAATTTAACGGCTCATCAGACTTCGCGATCTATTGTTGTGTTACCTGATGGCTAATAGTCATGCCATTAAAAACATGAATTTGGCACGAGATTCGATCGAATCTTTAGCAACTGAACGCTACCTGGCAGAGAAAAGCACGTTACTGCCGGTAACCCTATACCTGTTGTTCCGAAAGGCTGCTATAAAGCTTACAGGACGTCTCACGAGGTTTCTTAAGGGCTAGGTCTAACGAATATTCTTAAATCCAATCTCGCTTATGCTTCTGATTACATTTATTAAGAAAGTTATTTTTAGAACAGAGAGCAACCTTGCGCATGCTGCAAACGATAAGGCATGTAAATAAATATGATTTTCCCTTCTTAAAAAGCTTAGTGTTTAATTATTAAATAAGTATTTATATATAGTATGTTTATATATAAGGATTATTGTTGTTGTTATTATTAAGGAGGCTCTTTTCTGTGGTTAACCCTTCTAAACCTATATATAACAGCATGTTAGAACAAGTATAAACCCCCTGATATGCCCTGAAACCAGGCTTGAAAACATCTGATTAATCAGGGGATGAGCTGGAGATAAGTTAAGCGTTTGTTTTTGTCTTGGCGTTTTAGTTGGCTTATCCAAAAATTACCCACGTTAGTCTCCCCGTGTTTATTCAAGGGTTATCCCCAACAGAAAAATATTTTTCTTCGATTAGAAATCTGAGTAAATGTTTGCTTAACAAGCTGTTGTTAAGTCACTTCGAAAGAATGAAGCTGTGGATAATCAGTGTTCTTGTTGTGAATATGCAGGTATTACTTACCAATGCAGAAACTTGAAAATATTTCTCCCAGAAGCTGATCAGAACTAACGGCGCCTGTTATTTCTCCAAGTAGGTTTTGACAAGCTCGTAAATCTTCGGCTAATAATTCGCCAGCACCTGCATTTTCCAATTGGTGTTGTCCTGCCGTTAGTGCTTTTGCGGCCCCTTCAAGGGAAAGCAAATGCCGACGTCTTGCGCTGAAATTTGTTTCGTTTCCCTGGCGATAACCCATACAGGTTTTAAGGTGCTCTTTGAGTAAAGTCATACCTGCGCCGGTCTTTGCTGACAGCTCAATAGTGCAGTAGTTAACACTGTCAGTCACTGAGGGCTCGTGCTGGCTAAGATCACATTTATTTCGAATAACGGATACCGGGATGTTCCTGCTGAAGTGTTCGGTGAATTCTGGCCAGATAACAGACGGATCATTACTGTGTTGTTCCGGATTAGAACCGTCAACTACCAAGAGAATGTGATCTGCTGATTCAATTTCGTTCCAGGCTCGACGAATTCCTTCCTTTTCAACTTCGTCAGCGCTGTTGCGTAAACCGGCGGTATCGACGATGTGCAAAGGCATACCATCTATCTGAATATGTTCTCGCAAAACATCTCTGGTGGTGCCCTCAATGGCGGTAACTATGGCGGTGTCCTGCCCGGATAAAGCATTAAGGAGGCTGGATTTACCAGCATTGGGCTTGCCGGCAATGACCAGCTTCATCCCCTCCTGTTGTAAAGAGCCTTGTTTTGCCTGATGCATTACCGCATTTAGTTGAGCAATGATTGCTGACAGTTGATTGTTTACTTGACCGTCCTGAATGAAGTCAATTTCCTCTTCAGGAAAGTCGATGGCAGCTTCTACATAAACGCGCAGTTGCGTGACTGAGGTCACCAGGGCGTCTATTTTTTGTGAAAATACACCTTGTAAGGAGCGGCTGGCATTGAGCGCTGCATGTTCGGTCGTGCTATTAATTAAGTCTGCTATTGCTTCAGCTTGAGTGAGATCTATCTTGTCATTTAAGTAAGCGCGCTCAGAAAATTCTCCCGGCCTTGCCTGTCGAGCGCCATAATTTATACAGGTTTTTATTAACAAATCGAGGACGACTGGCCCGCCGTGACCGTGCAGCTCTACGACGTCCTCGCCAGTGAACGACTGTGGTCCGGGGAAATAAAGTGCTATGCCTGAATCAAGAACATTTCCGTCAGAATTTTTAAACTTGCTGAAGTGGGCGTGCCGGGGAGACAAGGTAAGCCCGCTAATTGACTCGCCTATTACTAGGGCGCCAGGGCCTGATAGTCTTACGATGCCTACACCACCGCGCCCGGGGGCTGTGGCTATTGCGGCAATGGTATCCCCATCGAGGATATTAGAGGTAATCATGACGTGATTATAACGCCCCGTTTCGCGATAGGAACGGGACGTACAAATCAGGCGGGATCAGCTTTCTCAATTTGTTTGGTGATCACGTACTGTTGAGCCATTGAGAGCAGGTTATTAACGACCCAGTACAGAACAAGACCGGCAGGGAACCAGAGGAAGAAAAAGGTAAAGACAATGGGAAGCCATTGCATGATCTTGGCCTGCATGGGGTCTGTTGGTGGTGGGTTTAGCCGTTGCATAAACCACATACTTGCGCCCATCAGGATCGGTAGCACAAAGTACGGATCCATCACTGACATATCTTTAATCCAAAGGGCAAAAGGAGCGTGTCTGAGTTCCACACTCTCCATTAACACCCAGTACAAGGCGATAAACACAGGCATTTGCACCAGTATGGGCAGACAACCACCCATGGGATTGACCTTTTCTTTGCGATAAAGCTCCATCATCGCTTGGGATTGTTTTTGTTTGTCATCTGCGTATTGCTCGCGGATGTCTAGCATCTGGGGCTGAACTTTGCGCATTCTAGCCATAGAGCGGTAACTGGTTGCCGACAACTTGAAGAATGCCGCCTTTACAACCACGGTGAGCAAAATGATGGCGGTGCCCCAGTTACCTACAAATGAGTGTATGTTGGTTAACAGCCAGAACAAGGGCTTGGCGATCCACCAAAGCCAGCCATAATCGACAACTAGATCCAGATAAGGAGAGATCTCAGCGAGGCGATATTGGTCTTTCGGTCCTGCGTAGAATTGCGCGCCGGTAGTGCCTGATTGACCCGGATCTAGAGTGAGGGCTGGGCTGGTGAAGCCAGCAATGTTAAACCCGGCTTGGGTGACTCGGGTACTGTAGTTATGGCTTTGATCGCTATTTGGTATCCATGCGCTCAGAAAATAGTGTTGAAACATTGCGATCCAGCCACCTGGTAATTGAGCTTTGAACGGATCATCCAGCATGTCTTCAAAAGTAAATTTGGTGAAGCGCACGTCCGGTTGGGTAATTGCTGCGCCAAGGAAAGGTTGCATACCCATGCCTGACTGACTTGCCGACGGGGCAGGCGTGCTATCACGTTTGATTTGCCCGAACAAATTGGCTTGCCAGCGAGCATTACTGTTATTGACTACTATGTAATCAATTTCTACGAGGTATTCGCCGCGAGTAAAGGTGAACCGTTTGGTGACTTTGATGTTATCAGCGGTAGTCAGGTTTAAGTCCACGACCAGCGTATCGTCGCTTTCTGAGAGTTCAAAGTTGTCTGCTGAGGCCGTGAACAATGCTCGGCCTGTGCTATCAATTCCGTTGCTCCCAATTAAGCCACTCTGCGCAATGTAGGTGCGGCTGTCGTTTTGTTCGAGCAATACAAATGGAATGTCAGGGTTGTCTATTTCTTCTAGATAGCGTGGCAATGCGAGTTCGATAATGTCTCCGCCATTGAGATCGATGGCGAGTTGCAGGCTATCGGTGCGCACAAGAATTATTCTGCCACTGTTCTTCTGCGTAATTTGAGGCGGTGCCTCTGCTTCTATCAGCTCGGGCGAGGAAGGCACATCATCATCAGTTGCAAACAGAGTCGGCTCGCTGACCTGAGGTAACTCGGCAGTATTGGAGTCAGTGTTGGCGATGAGCCTCGTTGCTTGCGCCGTTTCTATAGCGGCTTTGTCATCTTTGAACGCAACCCATTCGGTGAGCAGCATGAAAGACAAGACGGCGATGGCGCCAATAAGTAAAGAGCGTTGCAAATCCATAATAATATCTGTGGCTTAGTGTGAGTGGCTGCAAGGAGGTACCGGATCGATACCACCTTCATGCCAGGGGTGGCATTTGGAGAGGCGGCAGGCGGTAAGCCAACATCCCTTTATTACACCGTGATGAGAGATTGCTTCCTGGGCGTAGCTGGAGCAAGTGGGGTAGAACCGACAGTGATGCCCCACAAACGGGCTCAACAGAACTTTGTAGCAGGAAATAAGGAATATAAAGAAGCGACGCATCAGTGTTCCGTGGCTTGACGTAGTTTGGACGCGTGACCGATCAGTTTCTGCCACTGCTGACGCAATATAGTTGATAGCGCTTCATTATCCAACTGATCTAAACCGCGCCTGGCCAACAAGATAACATCTAACGAGGGCTCTGAATCAGGCAGAACCCGGAATACCTCTCGGGCTACTCTCTTGATGCGATTGCGCTGTGCAGCCAACCGGATATTTTTTTTGGCTATCACTAAACCCAGACGATGCCCGGGTCTAGTGCTGGTTCTTGCCAGTAGCAATAAATGCTTATGCGAGGCTCTGGCCTCGGCGCCGTCAAATACCCGGCTGTAGTCTTCGGCATTGAGTAGGCGTCTGGCTTTGCCAAAACTATTGTCAGTGCCCACTCAGAGCAAGGCCTTTTAAGCAGACAGGCTCTTGCGGCCCTTGGCACGGCGGCGATTTAATACTGCGCGACCGCCTTTGGTAGCCATGCGCGAGCGGAAACCGTGGGTACGCTTGCGTTTTAGTACGCTGGGCTGGAATGTTCTTTTCATGGCAATAGTCCAATTAATGAATTCTGTTAGCCGGGGTTGCGCGAAGAGCGACAGCCACTGGCCGGAAAAAAGGTGGGGTATTCTAGTGAAATGCTCCGGTTAATTCAATGCAGGCCGGCGCTTTTTTGTGTGTTCATTTGCGGTAGTTTTGCACCGTTTAGAAAGTGTGACACTAAGAGACCGGGAGACTTACTCTGTTTTTCTTTAGTCCTAAGCGGGCTCTGGGTCGTGAGAATCCCCCCACATTTTTTACAGAGTTTATACACAGGATATTAACACAGAGGTTTATACAATGAAGTTTTTATTAAGTTGTTTAAAAAACGCTCTTAAATAATATAAGTTGTTGAAAAATAACAAATAAACACCTTGGTGTGACTTGAAAATAAGTGTGGATAAGTAAGTTCGCGGAGAGTATTATCGTGTCCTGGTTAGGGGATTTTCAAGCCAGATAAAATAAAATTAATTGTGTATCAATTAAGGCTGACGGTCACGTTCGCCTAAGGGGAAAGCTTTGCCTGGCGTAGTATGGCAGCAATGCGTCGATCGACTGCAAGACGAATTGCCTTCACAACAGTTCAACACATGGATTCGGCCTCTGCAGGCCAGTTCCGATGGGCATTCACTGACCTTGTTTGCACCAAATCGGTTTATTAAAGACTTCGTGTCTGACAAGTTTTCCAGACGAATCAGTGAGCTGATTGCAGAGCTGGAGCCTGGTGGTGGCCTGGATGTCGTGCTTCAGATCGGAAGTGAGGTCAACAAGCCGACTTTGCCCGCAGCGATGACACCTGCGGCTCATACAAAACCTTCGGTGCCGGTCGTTGATAAAATGCCGCCTGCGGTTTCAGGTGCTGCGGTATTTAGCCGCCCCACCGCACCTGTAGTGACAAGAAATGGCATTGCAAATGGCGCTGCACAGGCAAGACAGGCTGAAATTGAAGGCTCTTTGCAACATCAACACAGCCTTGTAGAAACTTATACCTTTGATAATTTTGTCGAAGGCAAGTCAAACCAGCTTGCGCTGGCTGCGGCCAGGCAGGTGGCAGAGAACCCCGGCGACTCCTATAACCCGTTATTTCTATACGGTGGTGTGGGCTTGGGTAAAACGCATTTGATGCACGCCGTTGGTAATGCCTTGAGGCTCAACAAGCCCAATGCAAAGGTGGTGTACTTGCACTCAGAGCGGTTTGTAGCTGATATGGTTAAAGCGCTGCAGCTCAACGCTATTAGTGATTTCAAACGCTATTATCGGACCGTAGACGCATTATTGATCGACGATATTCAGTTTTTTGCCAAGAAAGATCGTTCCCAAGAAGAATTTTTTCATACGTTTAACGCCTTGCTCGAAGGCGGACAACAAATGATTCTTACCTGTGACCGTTATCCTAAAGAAATTGATGGCCTTGAAGAGCGATTGAAATCACGCTTTGGTTGGGGTTTGACGGTGGCAGTGGAACCTCCGGAACTGGAGACCAGGGTCGCGATTTTGATGAAAAAAGCGACCCAAGCGCGTATTAACCTACCCCCAGATGCTGCTTTTTTTATCGCACAACGAATTCGCTCTAACGTTAGAGAGTTAGAGGGAGCGCTCAAAAGGGTGATAGCGAGCGCTCACTTCACAGGTAAAGACATCGATATTGATTTGATTAAGGAAAGCCTTAAAGACTTGTTAGCTCTGCAAGATAAACAGGTGAGTCAGGACAATATCCAGCGCACTGTGGCAGAGTATTACAAGATTAAGGTGGCTGACCTGATGTCGCGTCGACGCAGTCGTTCAGTAGCCCGGCCCAGGCAAGTAGCGATGGCTTTGGCTAAAGAATTGACCAATCACAGCTTACCGGAGATCGGCGATAGCTTTGGGGGTAGAGATCACACGACAGTGCTTCACGCATGTCGTAAAATCAAGGAGCTTCGGGAAACCAACTCGGATATTCGTGAAGATTATAAGAACTTGCTGCGGTCACTCACTACTTGAGGTAGAAGAGGGACAGTAGTTTTTCGTTTATTTAAAAGGTGCTTTGTATAGCGCCTTCTCGTGTTGAGGAATAACAACGCATATGAAGTTCACAGTTTCCAGGGACGCATTACTTAAGCCACTAAACCTTGTTGCAGGTGTGGTGGAGCGGCGCCAAACCCTGCCCATTCTGGCTAACGTACTAATGGTATTAGACGGCGATCGTCTGTCACTAACGGGTACCGACCTTGAGGTTGAGCTTGTTGGTCGTGTAAAGCTGGCCTCGGCCGGGGATTCAGGCGAACTGACTCTACCCGCTCGTAAGTTGGTGGACATTTGCAAGTCGCTGCCAGAGGGCAGTGAAATTAGCTTCGCAGCCGAAGACAGTAAGGTGACCGTGAAGTCGGGCAGAAGCCGCTTCACTCTATCGACACTACCGGCCCGAGAATTTCCCAATGTTGAAGACAGTATGGGAACGCATCAGTTTACGATAAAGCAAGGCCAGCTGAAGCGCCTCATTGACCGCACCGGCTTTGCCATGGCGCAACAGGATGTTCGTTATTATCTGAACGGTATGTTGTGGGAGTTAAAAGACAAGCAACTGAAAGTTGTTGCAACCGACGGCCACCGCCTGGCTTTGTGCACGCTGCCAGAAAAGATAGAAGCAGGCGATGATGCTCAGGTTATCTTGCCACGTAAGGGGGTGTTGGAGCTCGCTCGCTTGTTGCTGGCCGAAGATGAGGATATTGCCATAGTTATTGGCAGTAATCATATTCGAGCAACCACGGAAGAATTTACTTTTACCTCCAAGCTGGTGGATGGAAAATTCCCTGATTATCAGCGTGTATTACCGAGGTCGCCTAATAAAATCGTGTTGGGGTCCAGGTTGGAGCTTCGCCAGGCTTTTACTCGAACAGCAATTCTTTCAAATGAGAAATATCGCGGGGTACGCCTGAAATTAACCGACAACAGCCTTGATATCGTAGCAAATAATCCTGAACAGGAAGAGGCTGAAGAGGCGGTACCTGTTGATTATCAGGGGGAATCCCTGGAAGTAGGCTTTAATGTCAGCTATTTGCTGGATGTGCTGGCTGTGCTGAGCGGAGAACAAATCAAGCTGTCCCTTTCGGATCCGAACAGCAGTGCCCTGCTAGAGGAGTCTGATGAAGGCGATTCCCTCTATGTAGTAATGCCGATGCGCCTCTAAAGAGGCGCTATGCCCCTCGTTTCGGCTATTAGTGCTGATGTCTTCCGATTCCAGCCTCTCACGATTGCAAATTAATCATGTTCGGAACCTTCTGGGCGTCAGGCTTGAGGGTATTCAGCGGGTTAACGTCTTTTTTGGCCACAATGGTAGTGGTAAAACCTCGGTATTAGAGGCAATCCACCTTTTAGGCATGGCTCGATCCTTCAGGGGTAGTATTAAATCCCTTGTGACCCACGGGCAGGATCACTGCACGGTTTTTGGAGCGCTAGAGCCCAGAAGCACAACGTTGGGGGTGCAGAGAGGTGTTACCGGTGAGGTCAAAATCAAAATTGCAGGCTCGCCGGTGCGAACTGTGGCCGAATTGGTTGAGTATTTGCCGGTTCAGGTAATAAACGCCGACAGCTTTAACTTGCTCACGGGCTCTCCCGGCGCTCGCAGGCAATATCTCGACTGGGGCGTGTTCCACGTGGAACATCGTTTTTTTGATCAGTGGCAGCGCTTTCAGAGAGGAATAAAACAACGGAATAAGCTGCTGCGGCGTGTTAAAATGCCAACCGAGGAACTCGCTGTCTGGACACGCGAACTTGCTCAGTCAGGAGAAGTCCTGAGTGGCTACCGCGAATCATACTTTAACCGGCTTACGCCGAGGTTTATTGAGATCATGGCCCAGTTAGCGCCATCGCTCACGGGGTTGGAACTGCGTTATAGAAAAGGCTGGGACAAGCAGTTGGAGTATCAGCAGGCGCTGGAAAATAGCACAATGACTGATATTGAGCAGGGATATACGCACGTGGGGCCTCAGCGCGGCGATGTGCGAGTGCTGACAGAGGGTCATGTTGCCGCAGATACGCTGTCCCGAGGTCAGCAAAAGCTGGTGGTATGTGGCCTTAAGCTGGCTCAGGGTCAGCTTATGGCGGAGATGGGTAGGGGGAATTGCACCTACCTGGTTGATGACCTGCCCTCCGAGCTGGATTTGCAGCACAGTAGTCTTGTTTGCGGGCTATTGGCAGGGATGAACGCTCAGGTGTTTATAACCTGCGTTCATCAGAATGATATTCAGGCCGTATGGCCCGAGGAAAAGCAACAGGAATTGGCTATGTTCCACGTGGAACATGGCTCGGTCACCCCCTTAGCCGGCGGGTCGTCGCACTTAATATAAATAGAACGCACAACGAGAGCTACACATGAGCGATACGGAACAGAATTACGACTCTTCGAGTATTAAAGTCCTCAAAGGCTTGGATGCAGTGCGAAAGCGGCCTGGTATGTACATTGGTGATACCGACGATGGCACTGGTCTGCACCATATGGTCTTCGAAATCGTCGACAACTCCATAGACGAGGCGCTAGCGGGCCACTGCAGTCGCATCGATATCGTGATACACCCGGATGAGTCCGTCACAGTTAGTGATGATGGGCGTGGCATTCCCACTGAAATGCACGAAGAGGGCGTGTCAGCGGCTGAAGTGATCATGACCGTTCTGCACGCTGGAGGTAAGTTTGATGACAACACTTATAAAGTGTCCGGCGGGCTTCACGGTGTGGGTGTGTCAGTGGTAAATGCTCTCTCCTCAGAGTTGTTATTAACTATTCGACGAGACGGTAAGCTTTACGAGCAAACCTACCGGCATGGCGTTCCCGCAGCCCCGCTGGAAATGGTCGGCGATACCGAGACCTCGGGCACGTCTGTGCGGTTCCACCCTTCTAATCAGACATTCACCAACATTGAGTTTCATTTCGATCAGTTGGGTAAGCGCCTGCGGGAACTGGCTTTCTTAAATTCAGGCGTTTGCATTGCGTTGAAAGATGAGCGCAGTGGCCAGGAAGAGATTTACAGTTATGAAGGTGGCCTTAACGCGTTTGTTGATTATCTTAATAAAAACAAGACGCCGATCAATAAACCCTTTTATTTTCAAATAGATACAGACGAAGGGGTCGGTGTTGAGGTTGCGTTACAGTGGAACGATTCCTTTCAGGAAAACTTACTTTGTTACACCAATAATATTCCCCAGCGAGACGGTGGTACTCACCTGGCAGGCTTCCGAGCGGCCCTCACTCGCAATTTGAACAACTATATTGAAAAGGAAGGCCTGGCCAAAAAAGCGGCCGTGAATACTACGGGCGACGATGCTCGCGAGGGTCTGACTGCTATCGTCTCTGTGAAGGTGCCCGACCCCAAGTTCTCCAGCCAAACTAAGGATAAGCTCGTGTCTTCCGAGGTAAAAACCGCCGTAGAACAGGCCATGAATGCCCGCTTCGGTGAATTCTTGCTGGAAAACCCTCAGGAAGCAAAAGCGGTTGTTGGCAAAATGCTGGATGCGGCCCGAGCTAGAGAAGCAGCGCGCAAGGCAAGGGAGATGACCAGGCGCAAGGGCGCTCTCGATATTGCCGGCTTGCCCGGTAAGCTAGCCGACTGTCAGGAAAAGGATCCTGCTCTATGTGAGCTGTACCTGGTGGAGGGTGATTCTGCCGGCGGTAGTGCAAAACAAGGCCGTAATCGTAAGTTTCAGGCCATCCTTCCATTGAAAGGGAAGATTCTGAACGTAGAAAAAGCCCGTTTCGATAAAATGCTGGGTTCCGCAGAAGTCGGCACCATAGTGACTGCTCTTGGCTGTGGTATTGGCAAAGAAGAGTTCAACCCGGACAAGCTGCGTTATCACAACATTATCATCATGACCGATGCTGATGTGGACGGCTCTCATATCCGAACCCTGCTGTTGACCTTCTTCTTCCGCCAAATGAGAGAGCTGGTTGAACGGGGCCATGTGTATATTGCTCAACCTCCTTTGTATAAGATTGCTCGAGGCAAACAACATCAGTACTTGAAAGATGATGAGGCCTTAAACCAGTATCTTACGCAATCTGCCCTGGAAAATGCGTCTATCTTCGTCAATCCTGACGCTCCCGCGATTTCTGGCGAGGCTTTGCAGTCTCTAGTGGATCAGTATCGTAGTGTCGCTGCGACAATAGAGCGTTTGTCTCGCTTGTATTCCCCTGAGGTGCTTTGGGAAATGGTATATGGCGCATTTCTTAAAGTGGATGAGATGAAGGATGAGCAGGCAGTTGCCGCTTTCGCAGATCAGTTAAGTGAGCGCTTACACTCGTCAGAGTCGGGCTCTGCTGTCTATTCAGCAGTGGTCCGAAAAGATCAGGAACGTCAATTGTTCTTCCCGGTGGTTAAGCTGTTGGCTCATGGCATAGAGTCTGAAACCGAATATCATCATGAGTTTTTCTCTTCAGGCGAATACCGCAGCCTGGTTGAGTTGGGCGAAACCTTGAATACGTTGATAGAGGAGGAGGGCTACATCCAGCGGGGCGAGAAAACTCTGCATACCCAGAGCTTTGCGGAAGCACTGGACTGGTTGATGACAGAGGCTCGCAAGGGCTACACCATCCAGCGCTACAAGGGCCTGGGTGAAATGAACCCGGAACAACTGTGGGAAACTACGATGGATCCAGAGGTCCGTCGAATGCTGCAGGTAACCATTGAGGATGCAATCGCGGCTGATCAAATTTTTACCACCTTGATGGGCGACAACGTCGAGCCCCGCAGAGACTTTATCGAAGAAAATGCCTTGTCGGTGGCTAACCTTGACGTGTAACGCGCCACTGTAGTTGGTTCTTGCGCTATTGTAGGTTCGCGCGGAATTTGAAACTTTCGCACGGAAATTGGAAAGCGGGGCAATCAGTTTGCATAATTCAGCCAATGACCGCTTTCGCCTAATAGCAGACTTAGGTCTATCATCAAGTCACAACAAATTTGATAGAGAACAGCTATGCTTTTTGAAGCAACCGAGCGCACGTATCAACTAGATCTTGCTCAGTTTTCCAATGTGGAGTATGCAATGGCCTCGATCTACGAGAGTCAGGGCTTTTCTACGATTCATCACGATTACTACC
>ERZ1047985.1765-NODE-1765-length-14466-cov-8.968913_pt1 | contig 14466 bp, 13 predicted proteins | sample MGYA00383097_ERZ1047985 | MGnify/ENA primary metagenome ERZ1047985 (study PRJEB29581, sample SAMEA5548367) | metagenome | biome: marine; feature: coastal; material: water | depth 50 m | study: Short-term variability in the microbial, nano- and picoplankton...
GCCACCGAGAACCGGACCAAGCTCGCGAACCATTCCAATGGCGACGATCGAAGGCACGACGCTTTCCGCCTGAAACCGGGACCCACCCGCATATATCTGCAGGGCAAGCGCCCCGCCAGTGAACAGCGCAGTCAATCCAACGACCGGAAGCGACAGCCACCCAATTTGTAAAAGCGCCTGCAGGAGCTCTCGCGGATAAAATGGTGGCCGGAATAATTGGCTAACGGCGTTAGCGGTGAATATCGCCACTCGACCGATTGAGGCCTGCATCGCAATAACTGACCGCCCCAAAAGGGCTATCGGAGCCATGATACTCATCTCTTATACACCCGTGCATAACGCCCACCGAAAGACGTTAGAATTTCATATCCGATTGTTTCGGCCGCATCCGCTAGCATATCGACAGTTTGATGTTGGTTAAGAATAGCAAGGCTTTCAGGTACAGTTTCCAAATCAGTGACGTCCACACCGATCATATCCATCGAGATGCGCCCAACGACGCGGCATTTCTGGCCGCCAGCCCAAAGGTATAAGTCCGAGCCCATCGCACGGATCAGACCATCAGCGTAACCCGCTGCGACGGTTGCAATCTTGGACGGACGCTTGGCCGTCCACGTGTTTGAGTAGCCTACGGTTTCGCCCTCGCTTACTTCACGGGTTTGGATCACGGGGATGTCTACTCGGACGACTGCATCAGCGGATTCAAATGGAAAGCCACCATAGAGCCCGACTCCCGGGCGCGTCATGTCAAAGTGATACTCTGAACCGAGAAGTGTTCCGCCCGTTGCGGCCAAACTTCTTCGGACGTTTAGTCCGTCAGTCATTGTGAGGAACTCGGTTAGTTGAATGGCGTTCATTGGATGCTCAGGCGTATCAGCGCAGGCAAGATGACTCATGACCAAGGTTGGCGAATTAGCGAGCACACTAGCGCGAACAGCCGCCCATTCATCAGCCTCCAGCCCAAGGCGATTCATGCCTGTGTCAAGTTGAACACCGAAAGGATGGTTGGGAAGATCATTGAAATGACGCTCAATCTGGTCCGTAGAGTTCAGCATCGGGATCAAGTTGTGTGAAGTCAAAATCTCGGAATCGCCTGCCATATGGCCAGAAAAGACATTGATCGCAGCTTCAGGACCGACTGATGCGCGGACTGCGACGCCTTCCTCGGCAGCGGCAACAAAGAATGTACGCACGCCCTCGCCAAACAGCGCCCTAGACACGCGGCCCGCATTCAACCCATAGCCATCGGCCTTCACCACGGCTGCAGTTTCGACGCCATCTGACGATTTGTCGTTCAGTGCCTGCCAGTTTCTGGTCAGTGCGTGCAGGTCGATTGTCAGGGTCGCGGTAGCCATGCCCTTTGTTGGGCAATGGGGCTGGCAGGGTCAAGAGGAATTGATTGGGCGCGTCAACATGCTATGACCATTCCCAAGTAAGAGGAGCCAACGATGTCTACGCGAAACGAATTCAATATAGCATTGCAGTTTTTGACCCGTCTGCCTGTTAGTGGTGAGGTCGAGCACAGTGATGAGGCATTTGCGCGATCCGCTCGATTCTATCCTGCCGTTGGTCTGCTGGTTGGTGCAATCGCTGCCGGTGTTTACTTTGTCTCAAGCATCTTCTTTCCCTCAATCTTGTCCACAGTACTTGCGTTATTGACCGGTGTGGCTGCGACCGGCGCATTGCATGAGGATGGTTTGGCGGACAGTTTCGACGGGTTGATCGGTGGGCAAGACCGAGATCGCACGCTTGAAATAATGCGCGATAGTAGCATTGGAACCTATGGCATCCTTGCCTTGATATTTGCGTTCGCTTTGAAGCTGACAGCGATTTCTGAAATGTGGGGATGGGATGCTTTTTGGTCGATTATCATAGCCCATGCCGTTAGCCGACACGCCATGATCGAGGTGATCGGGCGTTACGATTATGCGCGCTCGGACACTGCAAAATTCTCAAAACCTGACGTAAGTGGAGAAGACCTGACCTATGCGCGGCTTTGGGTCATCGCGGCTCTCGTAGCCTCGGCTTTACTTGTTGGAATTTGGGCAACGCTTGTGGGTGTCGCTGTTATGGCCGTTGTCGTTTCAGGATTCGCTCAAACCTTTGTTCGAAAGATCGGGGGCTATACAGGGGATTGTCTTGGTGCGACGCAGCAAATTGCTGAAGCTGCATTTCTTCTTGGGGTCGTGGCTTGTCTCTAACGTTCCTGCGCCACACTACACCTGATGTGGCCAAGGGGATTTGCTATGGAACAACCGATCTTGGGGTGGCCTCAAGTTTTGAGAACGAAGTTGCTACGGTATTGGCCGGATTGCCCACGCCACGGATGATCCTTTCAAGTCCATTGCAGCGATGCCGGGTGTTGGCCGACCGCGTGGCCAAAGCCTCGGGTGTTGATTTCCAAATCCTTGATGACCTACGCGAAATGGATTTCGGGCGCTGGGAGATGGTGCCTTGGAACGACATTCCGCGCAGCCAACTAGACGAATGGGCGGCAGATTTTCTTGGAGCGAGACCGCACGATGGGGAAAGCGTTCAGCAACTACGGGATAGGGTTTCAAAAACACTTAGCCAAATCGAACACGATACGCTTGTTGTCACACACTCAGGGGTAATCCGCGCGGCGGCGGCTTTGTTCGATCACCCAGACGGGTGGGACATAGACATAAAATACGGAAACTGGATCACGATGACGGCAGATTAATCCCGTCGGCCAATATTAAAAATCACCAGCACCTTGCTGGAATGCCCTGACAAGGTTGCCGAAACGGGTGAACTGCGCTTCGAAACTAAGCTTCACCGTGCCAATTGGACCGTGACGTTGTTTGCCAATTATGACTTCAGCCATGCCATGAACGGCGCTCATTCTGTCCTGCCACTCGGCCATCTTGTCGAGATTGTCTGACGAAGGTTCTTCGCGCCCAACATAATATTCTTCACGGTAAACAAACATCACAACGTCGGCGTCCTGCTCAATCGAACCAGACTCCCGTAGGTCCGAAAGCTGAGGCCGTTTGTCGTCGCGGTTCTCTACCTGACGCGAAAGCTGAGAAAGCGCGATAACCGGAATTTCCAGCTCTTTCGCAATCGCTTTCAGTCCCATCGAAATCTCGCCGATTTCCTGAACGCGATTTTCAGACGATCCGCGAATAAGTTGCAGATAATCTACGATCAACACATCCAAACCATGGGTGCGTTTTAGTCGCCGCGCCCTTGCCGCCAACTGAGAGATTGGGATCGCCGCAGTGTCATCGATATAAAGAGGGCAGGCCTCTAGCGATTTTGCGGCTTCAACAAAGCGACGGAACTCTTCCTCGGTCATGTCGCCTTGGCGGATTTTGTGGGACGAAATCTCGGACGCTTCGGCCAAAATCCTTCCGGCCAACTGCTCGGCGCTCATCTCGAGTGAAAAGAACCCCACGACGCCACCATCCACGGCCCCTTCGGTGCCGTCGGGCCGCGTGCCCTTTTTGTAGCTCTTTGCGATATTGTAAGCGATATTGGTCGCAAGCGAGGTTTTCCCCATCGAAGGGCGACCGGCAAGGATTAGAAGGTCGGATTTGTGCAGCCCGCCCAGCTTTGAATCAAGGTCAATCAATTGGGTCGGAACGCCCGCAAGACCGCCGTCGCGTTGGTAAGCGGCGTTAGCCACATTAACCGCATCGGTAACCGCTCGAAGAAACGACTGGAATCCTTGCTCAGACTGCCCTTGCTCGGCCAGTTTGTAGAGCTTCTGTTCAGCCTCAACAATTTGCTCGCTCGGTTCGCTATCGACGTCCATGCTATTGGCTCGGTCAGCAATATCTTTGCCCACCTCAATCAATTCACGCCGGATCGCCATGTCGTATATCATCTGCGCATAATCGCGGGCCGCAAACGACGAAATCGCAGCGCCAGCCAAGCGAACTAGATACGCAGCGCCGCCAAGTTCTTGAAGCCCCTCGTCCTCTTCCAAAAAGGCTTTCAGCGTGACCGGCGAGGCAAGGTTGTTTTTTGCAATCCGCGCAGCAGCAGTTTCGTAGATGCGCTGGTGAACCGGCTCGTAGAAATGATGTGGCTGGATGATCGACGCAACGCGATCATAGATATCGTTATTGGTTAGGATGGCACCCAGAAGCTGTTGTTCAGCCTCGACAGAATGCGGTGCCGGTTGTGCCTGTTCAACATTAGGCGAAGCCGGATTAAAAACCGATATCTCGTTCATCTCGTCCCCGTTTCTTATCCAGTTCAGATAGCGGAAGCTGCATGCGAAGGGCAAATTGTATGTTTCTGTGTAAAGCCTGTGGATAACCCAATCTTTGGATTATCTGGTAGGCCCATGCCTTATGTGGTCCACATATTGTAGCAGACTTGGATGCCCCGCGTAAAATAATTCACGCGTGGTTAATCCATGGCTACATTTCTGGTCGCGGATCTATTTGTGGGCTTCTTGCCAGCCACGGGGGTCGTTTAGAAATGTCTCAACTTCTGCCAAGGTGCTATCGGAAAAGGCTTTTTGTGCTTTGGCTTCGGCCAAAACATCCCACCAAGTGCATAAGTGATGCAGCGCGACCCCGTGATCGCCAAGCGTTTTTACCGTTTCAGGAAAAATGTCATAATAGAATATGACCGCAGTATCATGGCACGTCGCGCCGGTTTCGCGAATCGCGTCGACGAAGCTGAGTTTTGACCCGCCATCGGTGGTCAGATCCTCGACCAGCAGCACGCGCTGACCCTCAGACATTGCACCTTCGATCCGTGCGTTACGACCGTAGCCTTTTGGTTTCTTGCGCACATAAGACATAGGTAATGCCATGCGTTCGGCGACCAAGGCACCGAATGGAATGCCCGCAGTTTCACCGCCGGCGATATTGTCGAACGCCTCAAAGCCTGCGTTACGCATAACGGTGACAGTCAAAAAATCCATCAATGTGCTGCGGATGCGTGGGTATGAGATCAGCTTGCGGCAATCTACGTAACTTGGGCTTGGCAAGCCCGAGGCCAAGATGAATGGAGTGTCAGTGTTAAAGTCCACAGCCTTGATTTCGAGCAGCATGCGCGCAGTAAGACGGGCAATTTCTTCCTTGGGCGGGTACGATGTTGGGATCATGGTGTCTCTCTTTCAGCTGCGGTTTTGCGGGGAGGACGCGAAAGCCTCTGGCGGGGATTTTCGGGGCAAAAGGTGTTTAGGTAACGGACCAATGGACTGGAAAGCCTGGATCAAAAACGGTGACATCACCGTCTGGCGTCGGAATTTTTGCGGGAAACTTAACGGTCTCACCTTTGGTCAGAGTGATCGTGTCCGCATTCTTTGGCAGGCCATAGAAATTCGGACCATTCAGCGCGGTAAAGCTTTCCAACTTATCGAGGGCGTTTTCCTCATCAAACACATGCGCCAATAAGCTCATAGTGTTGGTCGCCGTAAAGCAACCTGCGCATCCGCAGGCGTTTTCCTTAAGGTGATCGACGTGCGGCGCACTGTCGGTGCCAAGGAAAAAGCGTGCATCACCGGACGTAGCGGCTTTGCGTAACGCTAGACGATGGCTTTCACGTTTGGCAACCGGCAGACAGTAGTAGTGCGGTTTGATCCCACCCACGAGGATATGGTTGCGATTGATGATTAGATGATGCGTTGTAATCGTCGCGCCGAGGTCTTTGTCGTCGGCTTTAACGTAGTCTACGCCGTCCTTTGTGGTGATATGCTCCATCACTACACGCAGGCCAGAGGTGGCTTTGCGGATCGGATCCAGGACACGGTCGATGAAAACGGCCTCGCGGTCGAAAATATCGATGTCGCTGTCCGTGACCTCACCGTGGACACAAAGCGGGCATCCGATTTCAGCCATCCTATCGAGAGTGGCGCGAACTTTTTCAAAGTTGGCGACGCCTGAGGCCGAATTTGTTGTAGCGCCAGCGGGGTAGAGCTTAACTGCCTTGATCAGACCGCTTGCATGAGCTGCAGCTAGGTCGTCGGGGTCTGTGTCCTCGGTCAAGTAGAGCGTCATGAGTGGCTCAAAGCTTGTGCCTTCAGGCATCGCGGCAAGAATGCGATCACGATATGCTGCAGCATCGGCGGCATTGACCACTGGCGGCACAAGGTTTGGCATGATGATCGCTCGTCCAAAATGGCGAGTGGTCTCGGGTAGCACAGCTTGCAGCATTGCGCCGTCGCGCAAATGCAGGTGCCAGTCATCGGGGCGGGTAATCGTCAGGCTTTGGGTCATGCGCCAGCGATTACACAATCACCAGCGCAGGTGCCAGTCAAAACCGATTCACGGGCTACTCAGCAGGGATAGCCGGAAGCTCTGGCAGTTGGATGCCTTTCGCAAGTAACTCGTCCAGCCTTTTCCTGAATAAAGGGCGATTTGCGCGAAGAACAACCGAACGACAGAACAATGCAGTCAGACGGTCACGTTCAGTGACTTCAAGGCGGCGCAGCATATTGCGAAGGTAAGGCAAGTAACGACGGCGAACGCGGAAGGCACGATAAAAGACATCCTCATCAAGAACACCCTCACCTGCCTCGCGGATCATTTCCGGCAGAATCGACATTTGCAGTAGATGCTTTTCAAGGTGATATCCAAGATGGCGCATCCGCAATTTTGTCACATTTGGCTTCGTAAACAGGGCTGCATGCATCGAATCTTGCATTACCTCGGGATCGAAAAAGATGTACGCAGTATCTGCGGCGTCGATCATATCCGGCGCATAACCATAACGATGACTGAAATCTACTTTGCGCATATGCTTGTATCGGACGTCCCAATTGGCAATGCGTGCATCCAAAGTTGCCTGAGGTCGAAGCGCAACGACTTTTGCCCCCGGGGATGCAACGGAAAACGCAGCGGCAGCATAGCCGCAGGAACCTTCGCCATAAAAGACGACGTTGTCGAAGTCTTCAAAGAAGCCATCGTCAACTAAGCGATCAAAATAGCCAATGACGCGTGGGTCACGGAACCATGTGTCGCCTTCGCTGAAAAGGGTAAGGGCGGACCAACCGTGGTCGCCAACCAAATGATAGGCCATTGGGCGTGCATCTGGTCGTGACAGCACACTGTCGACGTTTTCGAAAGTTACAACGAGTGTTTTGCCTTCGTCGAAAAACGCAACGGAGTGTTTGTTACCCAACGGTTCAAAATACCCGGTTTCTTCGGATAAGTTCTCGAGGGTTTCAAACCACTTATCTTTTTCCAGATCCGCAAGATTTTCGCGAAAAGCGCCATTCGACATTACTCAAGTTCCCTAACAAAAAACTAAACACACACTCATTGTGATCTTTAGATAGTTAAGAAATCGGGCAGAAATGCGCTGAAAGCAGGGGGCTTTTAAGTTAAGTTTTCGGTGTTTCAGCCTTGACCTAGGGTCAATTCTCTCAGTCTGTGGGCGCGGATAATATCCGCTTTTTCTCTTGAAATTGAATGGGTTGAGGGCGTTATAAGTAGGCGACCAAATAAGGCGCGATTGGCTTCTTCAAGCATAAGAGTTTGGAAGCAATCATGCCGCCATGCGACGGCCTTATTGTGTGAAACCTGAAGCGAATTGTTGTTCAGTAACTCGCCCAAAATCGCATTTCTAGCTTCTGAAGTACTCTGGATAGTGGTGTCGATTTCGTCGTTAAAATTACGCTCAACCCAGTAATCCATCCCCAATTTATCTGCGCCATGCACAGCGCGCCCACGGTGTGATTTTAGAATGTAGCTTTCCATCGCGCCCAGTGGGTAGTGGTTTAACTGAACCAGCCCGTAATTGTCCTGTCCAAAATCCGAAAAGATGCGCTTGTTGCGAAATGCCTTCCCGAGTTCACGCCCTGACCCATCGAACCAACGCATATTGTCTGATTGCGGTTGGCGGGGGCGGTGGATGCCGAGCTTGGTATAGTTTCCATTGTTTTTATAAAGCGTTTTAAACATGGCTGCGCGCCACGGCCAATGAAGAACGGCGGGTGCGGCCTTGGTGAATGCTTCGGTTACAGGTCGGTCTTTGTATTCGATCAAACCAGCATTGCCGAATAGTCGCCAAGTCAGTGTGATGGCGTCAGCGTCTGGCACAGCGTTTATTAAACTGGCGAGCGTGTGATCGCCCGTATGGACATTAACGAACTCATCTACGTCCAGCGGTAGGATCCAGTCCGCTTGTTTAACCAGAGGGTGGTTTTCGGCTGATTTCATCGCCGTGAATTGGATGCCACGTTTATCATAGGGGCCGTCATTGCGGACATGTGACAGCCAACCCATTGCCGCCAACTGATCCAACATTTCGTCCGTACCGTCCTGGCAATCATTTGAAAAGACGAGAAAATCTGTCACCCCGACAGCACGATGATGGGCAAGCCATTCCAAAAGAAATGCAGCTTCATTTCGGACGGTGAGAACGGCAAGAATGCGCATCTAGCTATCCATATCCAATGCTAGAGCATAGGCGACGCGCTCAGTCTCGGTCAGTTTTAACGTCAACGCCTGCTGATACAGATCCTCGAATTCGTCCATTTCGTGCAGTTCGGTCGCCTTCTTACGATGCCAATCACGGCCGAAATCATGCCACTTTTGTAGCTCAACATCCGCCATCAACCTGTCGAATTCCTCTCGAAGTCGGGGCATATTGCGTTTGATCGAGACATCCTTGTTGTCGGACCAATCCATGCGGATCCAATAGTTAATCCCGATTGAGCGATCCACATGCAAAGCGCGACCTCGTTGGCGTTTGACCAGATAGCTTTCAGCTGATCGAAGTGCATAGTGGTTCAACTGAATAAGATCGTAACCAATTGATTTTGTTGAACTTCGCCAACCTTTATCCGCAGCTTCACGCGTCATATCCCGACCAGAACCATTGATCCATTTGACTTGCTCTCGAAAACCTTCATCAAGTTTATTCGGGCGGTGGCAGGAAATTTTCTCATACGCACCGATATTCTTAAACATCGTTTTGAACCCCCACACGGTATGGGGTTTAGGGCAAAATTTCGGGGCTGCGTGGTCGAATTGATCGATTACGAAATCGTCGTTTAATTGCGTAACCCCGTTGTGGCCAAACAGTCGCCAGGTCATCGCAACGTTCGTGACATCGGGATATTCGGCAAGAAATTCGGGCAGGGTGCCGTTTCCCATGCGGACATTCATGAACTCATCCACGTCGATATGGATGACCCATTCGGCGTTCTTGATCACGTCCTCTTTCAACGCTTGGTTCAACGCGTATTGTTGAGGGGAATTACCCTTCCATTTGTCGTTGTTGCGGTGCTGTAAGACGCCCATTTCTTGTAAGCGATCGAGAATTTCGCTTGTCCCGTCCGAGCAATCGTTTGTGTAAATCAGAAAGTTATCGACGCCGATCGCACGATGATAAGCAACCCACTCGATAATGTAGGGCGCTTCGTTTTTCATACAGCCGACAATGATATTCCCGCTGTTGCCCTTGGGCAGGTCGCGGGCTGGCATCGTAGTGTAGGCGGGTTTCTCAACCGCTTCGTCGTCTGTTCCAATATTGTTATGAGGCTTGAAACTGCTGGTTTGCAGCATCTGAAAGTTCTTCTTCGCCAAATCGGGCATGATTTCACGGGCGGTCGGTGTCAAACCGTCGGCGGAAACTCCGTTGACCTTCTTGGTTCCAACCGCCTCTAGGTCGCGTGCTTTGTCTTGCTCTTCTTTCGTTGCCCGCTCGATGCGGCGCATGAATGACAGCAGATATTGTGTGGCCCGGTAGCCAAATTTTGGGTCGGCCTCTTTCCAATCGTCCGTTGCTGGCGGTGGGTTCATCGCCTCGGTCGTCAACGCCGGATATTTCGCGAGCAATCGGGCATTTTGGTCTGTAAAGGTAGCCGAAATTTCCGATAAGCTGCCAGGATCAAGTGGTTCGCCGTCGATTGAAACGTCCTTAATCAGATTGTTCCAAAGCTTGCGCGGGATGATCCTGCCAAGCTTTGTCAGTTTTATCAGTTCAACATTCAATTGACGGGCGCGGGTCAAGGCGGCTTCAGCTGGAGGTTCAGAGGTGCGGGCAGGGATGGCTTTGCCGAAACTTGCATCGAGTTCAAAAGCGTCTGCGATTTCATCGGTCAATGATGCAGAATTGAACAATGCTTCATCATAGGTGCGAAGGGATACGGTATCTTCGCCAAAAACATCTTCCCAGCGTTGAACCATCGCAGAATAATCGAGCCAAAACGCCGGTGCTTGGATTTCAGCGAACTGTGCGTTTGATGGATCATTTTGCGGAGTCTGTGCCAAGGCATCGCCCCACCAATCCTCGCTTTGGGCCAATGCCATCTCAGTTGCCAAGGACGAAGTGCGCCCCATTTGAACTTGATGGGCGTAGTAGCGCGACAGGACCTTGGATTGCTCTTCGACATGGGCAATGACGCGAATGTCTGACGAGTGGCGGGATAGGAATGCTTTGATCCGTTCAAGTTCAGATTTGCGCTGGATTGAACTGCCCAATTGCGAGGCCGAAAGGATCACCGTGTGGGGCGCGTGACGCGCGATCTCGTTTGAAAACTCTTGCGTGATCTTATCACGAAGCAGCGTTTGTTTTTCCGGTATGATGAAGCCACGGTTGAAACGCAGAACGTCGACATGATCAGGGTCTGTCATCGCCATGAAAAGCCGCGTGTGGTTCTTCGGTCCAAGCGATTTCGGAAACAATATGCCCCGCGCGATCAAGTTGTCGCGTTTGTCGTCCAAGGTTTCCTGAATGCGGTCCGCGCCCATGCAGTCTGGGCCGATGTGGAGGAAAATCCGCATCACTCAACACCCTCGGCTGTTCGGCGCGTGTTTTCATTGGCCTTGCCCCACCACGGCAGGTCGATGCCTAGAAACGCGCCTATATTCTCTTTCGCGTTCTCGTCTTTGATGTCGTATTCGAGGAAATTTGGGTCGCCAGAAAAGACTTGTCTGCAGAAACTATAGTGACCCTCAATCCAACGAATACGCTCTTCGTCAGTTCCGCCATAGCCCTCAGGCATGCCCGGGATCGCTGAGTTTGGTAGCCGAAATGATCCGAGATTTGACCACCGCCCCATGCTGTCAGACAAAGAAACCGAGTCGCGATGTGTAAGGATGAATTTGGCGTCTGGGTGGTTGTCTTTGACCGACTGCAACAACCCCCAGTCTGTCTGAGGCCATAAGTTTAGCCCATTGCGCACGATGTCGATTTCGGTAAATGCGTTGAAATCTGGCATACGGGCAAGGGGATCACCCTCTTCGAAGTAACCCTCATACATAAGTTTCCCAACAAATCGACGTGCGAGTTCGTCGTTTGGAGACTGCCCTTTGCGGATGCGCCAATCGGCGACCTTCAAACCGGCGCGGGCAAGTGCTTCGCCAAGAGTAGTTGTCCCGGATTTTGGCAGACCGAGGTTGATGACTTTGAGATCGCTCATGATGCGCCCTCTAGCATTGCGATCAACTCTAGCTCTTTTGGGGGAAGGGTCGGTAGTGATCTCAGCCGCTCGGCAAGGGTTGCATGGTCTGGATCTGCCATCAGACGATCACGCGTTTTCTTGTGTGCAACGACGGCCTCGTCATGCAGGCGACCGATTTCGGGATCAGATTTTAACTCAGTCAACGCCGCGTTCAGGTCGGGCAAATAGCGATGGATCGATTGATCTTCCCACCCTTGGTCATTTCGCTCACGCCAGTAAGTGTCGTCGAAATTGCGGTTCTCTCGGTTCACGTCGCCGCGGTCATTTTTAACTAAATAGCTATCAAGCGAGCGAAGCGCGTAGTGGTTCAGTGTTGCGAACTCTCGGCCGCCTTTTGCCGGAAACTTCCGGATGCGCCGCTTGTTCTCGGCCATCTTGAATTTGATTGGCACCTCACGACCCGAGCCATCGGTCCAATCTGGCCGACGGTTCTTAGACAAGATCGAGCGAAAAAATGGGCGATGTGCGCCATAATAATGCAGAGGAAAATCTTTGCGGATAAGGGTTTTAACTTCTTGTGCCGTTTCGTCGTTCCAAATGTCTGGATTATGGGTCCGGTTGAATTGCTCGATCACAGGGCGATCCTCAAATGCATCGACCCCACCGTTTGCCATGAACTGGAATGTGACGCTGATCGCATGGGGGTCGCCCGAGGTTTCAATCAATGCAGGTATAGTGTGGTCGCCAACGTGAATATCAAGAAACTCATCGACGTCTGCGATCCAGACCCAATCCGCATCGCGCACAATGTCCTGTTGAGCAGCGTTTTTTAACGCCTCCATCTGATAGTTCCGTCCTTGCGCAGGATTTGGCAAATGCACCACTCCGGCACGCTCAGCCAACGCATCAAGCAGGGTGTCCGTTCCCTCGGTGCAATCGTTTGAATAGAACAGGAAATCCGTTACGCCAAGCAAACGATTAAAGGCAATCCATTCCAGCAGGAAAGGGCCTTCGTTCTTGACGCATGTGACTGCGGTTATGCGCATGGTGCCACCATTTGGCGGAACTGCCCCATCGGGATACCTACTAACTGCTCGAACCACGCCTGTTTTTCTGGCGTTTATTGTTCCGACGACAATGCCATGCACGGGATTCGCGGTCAATGATAGGGGAAGGACGTTAACGGTGCCTAATTGCGATCAATCTTGCGGTGGGATTAGGACGAAGTTACCGAGATGGGCTTTCTCCATGAATTCCTGTTGCGCTATCGCGATCTCGCTTAGGGGAAAGGTTTTTGCTAGCAGCGGGCGAATTTCACCGCTTTCGATGTAGCTAATCAGATTTGGAAAGACTGGCTCGTCCCAAGCTGTACAGCCGACAAGGCGGATGTCCTTGAGGTACATATCGCGCATATCGAGAGCGACGATTGGACCTGCGATAGCACCCGAAGATACAAGCCTGCCACCGCGTTTCAACACTTTCAGCATGGTTGGGAACCCGTCACCGGCGACGTTGTCTACGACTACATCAACGCTGCATTCGCCAAGCTTGTCACTCAAATCGGCGTTCCGATCCAAGACAATATCCGCCCCAAGGTCGCGCACCATCTCTATTTTTGATGCGCTCGTGATGGCGACGACGTTAGTGCCTCGACGCTTGGCCAGTTGAACAGTCGCTGACCCAACGCCGCCAGAGGCGCCAGTGATTAAAACCGTCTCACCAGCTTTGAGAGCTGCGCGGTGCAACATGTTTTCCGACGTTGCATAGGCACAGGGGATTGTCGCGAGTTCGGCGTCGGTCCAGTCGCAGTGCACGCTGAAAGCCTCGGATGCTGGGACTTTGACGTATTGTGCAAACGCGCCATCAAAGTCCGAGGCCATCCAGACGTTGTCCATCACGTTGTATCCATTCGGGCGCATGCAAGCGCGAACCAGTACGCGTTCTCCGAGACGCTCATTGTCTACACCATCGCCGCAAGCAACAACCTCACCACAGCAATCGGTACCTTGGATTAATGGGAACGGCGTTGCCGCATTCCACCCGCCGTCCGCTTTTTGTTCGCCAACTTCTGACTGAACGTCTGAGGTGCTGTTGGTGTCTGCGGTCACGCTAGAAGAATACCAACCCAACCGTGTGTTGATTTCCGTGTTGTTCACACCTGCAGCCAGCACGCGAAGAAGCACTTCACCTTCGCTAATGGCAGGCGTTGGTACATCGCAATAGTCGAGCTTATCGTAACCACCGTTTCCGGTTGTAACCACGGCTTTCATTGTCTTAGGCAGGCGTAACATTGTATTCTCTTTACTGAATGTGATGAATGCGGTACTTCCGACACCTAGACGCAAATTTAGTTTTTCATAAGTGGATTGTGCACATGGGTTCAAAAATACTGTTCATCGGTGGGGCGGCTATCGCACTTGTGGCCTCTGCGGGTATCGGCGCTTACGTCGCCGTGTCACACATGAAGACTGAAGGCGGGGGCTATGCCAAGATGCACGCCGAGCATCATGGCGGTGAACAGCAAAGCATGATGCACGGCGGTTCAAACCATACTGAGCATGATGAGGTGGACATGCCAGGCCTTCGTGGGCTGAATGCAAGCGCAGAGGAAAGCGGTGAAATCGCCGCGATGTTCAATAATTTTCAGACGATCACGCGAACTGTTGTTAACCTGCCAAACGGGATCAAAACCGTTACCAATTCTACCGACTCTGCAACGATGGAGGCACTGGTTAGCCACGTTGTGGGTATGATCGGTCGCGTGGAAAAGAAAGACGATCCGCAAATCATGATCCAAAGCCCAACCCTTGATATCTTCTTTGAGCGCGCAGAGGCGCTGGTCACTGAGATTGATGTTACAGACGAAGGCATAGTCGTGTTGCAAACCTCGGACGACCAAGAGCTGGTGGAGGCGATGCACCAACATGCCGCCGAGGTCTCGGCAATGGCGGAGCGTGGGATGCAAGCTGTCCACGAAATGATGTCGGCTCTAAACGACGACCACTAGACGTCAGGTTCTAATCTGTATCTCGGACCTACGTTTGGTGCTAATCTTCCCCAGAAGATAGGCGGGAAAAGGGGCGCGATATGTTTGGTTGGTTAAAAAGGCACCATATTCCGATTGATAC
>ERZ1047985.1770-NODE-1770-length-14445-cov-9.305490_pt1 | contig 14445 bp, 13 predicted proteins | sample MGYA00383097_ERZ1047985 | MGnify/ENA primary metagenome ERZ1047985 (study PRJEB29581, sample SAMEA5548367) | metagenome | biome: marine; feature: coastal; material: water | depth 50 m | study: Short-term variability in the microbial, nano- and picoplankton...
ACGTGATAGACATGGCGAATGACACGATCTTTGGTCTGGCGAGCTACTTCTATGCTAAAGACCTAAGCCGCGTCTATAAAGTGGCCGAGGCGCTGGAATACGGTATCGTTGGCGTAAACACGGGCATCATTTCGACCGAGGTCGCGCCGTTTGGTGGCGTTAAACAGTCTGGGCTTGGACGAGAAGGCAGCCACCACGGACTAGATGATTTCCTTGAGATGAAATACGTCTGTCTGTCGGTTTAATCGGATACAGCAAGGGGGGCTTTCTGCCCCCTTTGAACCCCCCGCGAGTAGTTTTGCAAAGATAAAGTAGGGGCGGCTTTTCGTCCCTACTTTTGTTTGGGCTTTAAGCCGGCAACGAACTTCGCTAAAGCACCTCTCGAAATTCACGAGGATAGCACAATGGCAATCAGACAAGTCGGTTTCGTCGGATGGCGGGGAATGGTGGGTACGGTTCTTATGGAACGTATGCGCACGGAAAATGATTTTGCGGACATCGCAGAGGCGCATTTCTTCACCACCTCGCAGACCGGTCAAGCGGGGCCTGACGTAGGCCAAGGGCCGAGCGTTCTGAAGAACGCGCGCGATATTGATGCTTTGAAGGCAATGGACACGATCATTACCTGTCAGGGCGGCGACTATACGAATGAGGTATTTGGATCTCTTCGGGCCGCTGGCTGGGGCGGTTATTGGATCGACGCGGCCTCAAGTTTGCGGATGGCAGATCATTCGGTGATCGTGCTGGACCCTGTGAACCGCGATGTGATTGATCAGGCGCTGGTCGACGGCAAGAAAGACTTTATCGGCGGCAATTGTACTGTCAGTCTGATGATGATGGGTCTCGGCGGGTTGTTTCAGAACGATCTGATCGAGTGGATGACCTCAATGACCTACCAAGCTGCTTCGGGCGGCGGGGCGCGCCACATGCGCGAGCTGTTGAACCAGATGGGGCAACTGCGCGGGTCTGCGGCCGACCTGCTTGACGACCCGCATTCGGCCATTTTGGACATCGACCGTCAGGTGACAGCGTCACTGCGCAGTGATGCGATGCCGACAGACAATTTCGGCGTTCCCTTGGCGGGCAGCCTGATCCCTTGGATCGACGTGGGACTGGAAAACGGCCAGTCGAAAGAGGAATGGAAAGCGGTTTCTGAGACCAACAAAATCCTCGGCCGCTCGGATAACCCGATCATGATCGATGGCACCTGCGTGCGGATCGGCGCGATGCGTAGCCACTCTCAGGCGCTGACCATCAAGCTGAAACACGACGTTCCTATGGACGAAATCGAGGCGATGCTGGACGAAGCCAACGACTGGTCCAAAGTCATCCCGAACGAGCGTGACATGACCGCGCGCGAGCTTTCGCCAGCTGCCATCACAGGGACTTTGACGGTGCCTGTCGGGCGCCTGCGCAAGATGAACATCGGGCCGGAGTACCTGAACGCCTTTACGGTAGGGGATCAATTGCTCTGGGGCGCTGCAGAGCCTCTGCGGCGGATGTTGCGGATTTTGCTTGAAGGTTAATTGAGAAAGCGGCGGCTTTGAACCCTACAAAACCTTGGGGTTTCGGCCGTAGGCGCCCAGCGTTGAGCTTGCCTCAACATTTTCTTAACTGTGCTTGATGCGGGCCAATTAGTGGCCCGCAGTGACTATCGCAAACGCTATCGCGCAGGTTTGGCTGTCGGACTGTCGGGAACGTCCGATAGGAATTTTTCCTCGGCCAGACCCGGTATTCGTGCCCGTTCCATCCGGCGAATGGCAACGTGCATCCAGACAGTGCTCAGCCCTACAATGAAGAACATCAACATGAAGACCATCGACCACACTTGGAACGCATCAAGCAGGATGCCGAATGAAATCGGAAGCACAAAGCCGCCTAAACCGCCTATCATGCCGACCAATCCACCAACGGCACCGACGTGGTGTGGATAATATACCGGTATGTGTTTGAAGACGGCGGCCTTACCAAGAGACATCACGAACCCCAGCACAACCGTAAGGAAGACGAACGAGTAAAGCGGTATGCCAAAGCTGAATTCGATGATGTTGGGTGTACCGTCAGCATTTGGAATGCCGACCACCTGATAAGACGTCTCAGGATAACTCATGATGAACAATACGATCATCGACACGATGAAAGTCAGATACATCACGGAACGCGCACCCCAAACGTCGGACAACCATCCGCCAAGTGCGCGAAAGACCGAGCCAGGCAGCGAATACATTCCCGTGAAAACACCAGCCGCGGTAAGCGTCACGCCGTAAGCACCTACATAGTAACGGGGCAGGAAGGACGCAAAAGCGACATAGGCCCCAAACACAAAGAAATAGTAAGTTGCGAAACGCCACACTCGGATGTCTCTCAAAGGTTCAAGCTGAGCGACTGCGGAAACAGGTTTGGTTCCAGCTTTGCGCTGTTCCTGAATAACTGGGTCGGGCTTGGCAAAAATGTAAAATGCTATGGCCATAGCAACCAAAACCACGGCATAAATTCGGGCCGTATCTTCCCAGCCAACGGCGATAACCAGAAACGGAGCTGCAAAGTTGGTAACCGCGGCCCCTACGTTACCGGCGCCAAAAATACCTAGCGCAGTGCCCTGCCGTTCTGCTTCGTACCAACGAGACACATAGGCGACCCCGATTATGAAGGAGCCGCCGGCAAGGCCTAGACCAAGCGCGATCATAAGAAATACGGCATAGGTCTGAACCGATGCAAGTAACCAGACGGAAACTGCCGTAATCAGCATTTGCAGCGGCAGCATGATGCGGCCACCAAATTGGTCGGTCCAAACTCCGAGGAATATCCGGCTGAGCGAGCCCGTCAGCACCGGCGTTGCCACCAGCAGGCCGAACTGCGTTTCACTCAGGCCAAGTTCCTGTTTGATCTTTACGCCAATGATTGAAAAAATCGTCCATACGGCAAAGCACACGGTAAATGCCAGTGTGCTAAGCCCCAAAGCCCGGTTCTGGTCACCACGTGTGACACCATCCAAAGCGTGCATTCAATATCCCCTTAGTCCGAACAACAGCAAATCAATTCGCGCAAAAGGAAAGGTAGGAGAGAAGCCGGAAATAGCGTTGATCCAGATCAAAAGTAATAACAAAGGACCCAAAAGTCCTCATTGCTTAAGAACATATACGCCCGCCCTAAGCCTGCCGTATCCTATCGAGACAACCGACAAACCGCGTTCTTCGTGCTCCAAATTTGGAGGGCATGACTGGCCGATTGGATGACCGGTTGATCGTGGGGGCTGCAGAGCTGCTGCATCGGATGTTGCGGATTTTGCTTGAGGGTCGATTAGGGGAGCCCGCCGAATTGGTGGGCTTTTCTGGAGAATCGCGGCATTGAACCAAGGCGAATTGACTTACCACGAGTTTCTTTTTTTGGATTTGGTGCTACAAATTCGAAATGCTTTTATGGGGGAATGCTAAATGGCCGATACATACGCACAAATGGAAGAGCGCGAAATGTCGAGCGCAAACTCAATTTCGGCAACAGCCGCTGTGGAGGAGCTCGCCAATGATACACAAGTGCTTCTGGTGGATGTTCGGGACACAGCAGAAATGGAGGCTACGGGTATTGGTCCCAACACCGTTCAGGCACCAGGCAGAGCCGTCGCTTGGATGGCAGATCAAGAAAGCGAATATCGCTCATTGGATTTGCAAAATAGATCTCAGCGGATTTTCACAACCTGTGGAGGCTCTCCCAGTTATCGTGGTGCTGCCGCAGCGAATGTCCTGACCGCGATGGGTTTCAAAGATGTGTCATATGTCGACGGGGGAATGGCGGCGCTTCTCGCTGCGGGAATTCAAACCAATTCACCAAAATAACGACACACCCACCCTAGCGCCTTTCATAGCTCAAGAACGCAAACGTCCGATCCAGTCCCGCCTTGTCCTTTATCGACAACCGATAAACTGCATCCTTCGCACTCCAGACTTGGAGGACATAACTATCTGGATGGTTGACCGCTTGATCGGGCGGCTGTTCCTCTCCCAATCGGCAGCTCTGCAACTCGGTCCACAATGACGCCGCCAGTTGTTTGGCACTCGTGTCACGATAGGGAAACGCCCAATGGCAGGACGTGGCGGTGGATAGCGACTGATTCTGATAGGTGGTGCAGATGGCACCATCGAGCGTTTCCTCCGTCGATTGGAAGGCCTCCAAAGCAACAATTCGCTCGCATGGTCTTGGCGCCTCAGCCGGCAAGGAAGTTGGCATTGCAATCGCACAAGCCGAGCAGAAGAAGAAAGTAAAGCCCTTGATCATAGAACGCGGTGTCAGTTCAAACTCACTCTCCGTAAGGCACCCAGATGTTCTTCACCTCGGTCGCGGCTTCTAGGAATGCTCGGGTGTTGTCCCAGTCTGTGGTTAACCCGTTGTTCACCCATGTACGCTTAAGGTTACCTGCGCTTTCTGCCTCGATTGTCTGGCTGATTTCAGTGCCAGAGAAGCTCCAGACTGCGTCGACGTTCAAGTGCGATGCCAACGGTTTTGCCAGTTCCGCGTGGCTGCCTGTCAGAATGTTGACCACTCCGGCGGGAACGTCCGAGGTTTCGAGTACTTGGTAAAAGTCAGTTGCCGCCAAAGGGAATGCTTCGGATGCCAACATGATCACGCGGTTACCCATCGCGATGGCTGGAGCCATTGTTGCGACAAGGCCTGACAGAGGGGTTTCTTCAGGGCAAAACGCCCCGATAACTCCAACCGGTTCGCGTACGGCCACGGCCATGCCGCGCATTGGTACGTTATGGGCCAACCCGTCGAACTTGTCGGCCCAAGCGGCGGCGGTGAACAGGTGGTCGACGGCGTGGTCAACTTCGCGTGCGCCGTTGCGTTTGCCGGTTAGCGCGTTGACGCGGCTGGCGAATTCACTGGCGCGGGCCTGAAGGTTCTCGGCAATGTAGTAGAGGATTTGCGCGCGCAGATGGCCTGTCGTCTTGGACCAGCTCGAAGCGCCAGCAGCGGCCTCAACCGCGTTGCGAACATCCTTGCGGTTGGCGATCGGGGCTTGGCCCAGAAGCTCTCCGGCTTTGGAGTAGATGTCGCGTGAATAGCCGCCATCGGGCCGCGCTTGCTTACCGCCAATATAAAGCTTGGCCGTGCGGTCCAGTGGATCAATCGTACCCTTGTCACCTTTGAAGGGTGTCACGGCGGTCAGTTTCTTCGCCGCCTTGGAGGGTCTGGTATAGGCTTGCAGGCCTTCCCATCCACCTTCGCGACCAAAGCCACTTTCGCGTACGCCACCAAAGCCAGCGGCGGCATCAAACATGTTGGTGCCGTTCACCCAGACCACGCCAGCAACCAGCTTTGGTGCGATATCGAGTGCAAGGTTGACGTTCTCAGACCAAACGCTCGCCGCCAAACCATAGCGGGTGTTGTTGGCCATAGAAACGGCCTCGGCCGGGGTGCGGAACGTTGAGCCAACCAATACGGGCCCAAAGATTTCCTCTTGCATAAGAGGGTTCGCAGGCGACAGGCCGGTGATCAATGTCGGTGGGTAGAAACAGCCCTCGGTCGGGAGTTCTGTGGCTGGCTGATACGTTTCACCTTCATCGCAAGCATCGACCATCGCGGAAATGCGTTGATGCTGAACTGGATCAACAACGGCTCCGATGTCGATACTTTTGTCCAGCGGGCTACCAATGCGCAGCTTGCCCATGCGGACCTTGAGCTTGGTGTAAAAGCGGTCAGCAATGCCTTCCTGCACCAGCAATCGAGAGCCGGCGCAGCAAACTTGGCCCTGGTTAAACCAAATGGCGTCCACAAGGCCTTCAATCGCGCTGTCGATGTCGGCGTCGTCGAACACGATGTAGGGTGACTTGCCGCCCAGTTCGAGGGTCAGAGCCTTGCCGCTACCTGCGGTCGCTTGTCGGATTCGTCGCCCAACCCCGGTCGAACCAGTAAAGGCAATCTTGTCGATATCGTCATGGTTAACGATCATCTCGCCCACTGCGCCGTCTCCGGTGACGATATTCACTACACCAGCCGGAACGCCTGCCTGCCGGCAAATGTCGGCAAACAGAAGTGCGGTAAGCGAGGTATATTCAGCCGGCTTCAACACGACCGTGTTACCCATTGCTAAGGCGGGCGCGACCTTCCATGCCAACATCAGAAGGGGGAAGTTCCACGGAATAATCTGGCCACAAACGCCAAGCGCTTTTCGCCCGGGCAATTCGGCGTCCATCAGTTGCGCCATGCCAGCGTGATAGTAGAAATGTCGGTGGACCAACGGGATGTCGATATCGCGGCTTTCACGGATCGGCTTGCCGTTGTCCATCGTCTCCAAAACCGCAAACAGTCGAGAATGCTTCTGGATCAACCGTGCAATCGCATAAAGCGCCCGTGCGCGGCCATGACCGCCCAGTTTCTCCCATTTTGGTTGTGCCGCTCTCGCCGCCTTAACTGCGGTGTTCACCTCATCCAAAGTCGCCTGAGACAGGTCGGCCAGAACCTCGCCCGTTGCTGGGTTGCGTGACGTAAAATCCTTACGCGGGGGTGTGAATTTGCCACCAATAAACTGCCCGAATTGTGCACCCTGATCTACGATCCATGCCAATGCATCGCCAGACGCTTCCGGTGCCACACCATAATCCATCGTTTCGAATATCTCTTTAACACTCATGGCTTTATCTTTGTCCAAATACTCAAATGTCCAACCTCAACCCATCGCGTGCCGGTATCCGGCAGAATAGGCACCGGTGACATGATGCTCTAATTGTCGTTCAATATCATTCAACAGAGACGACGCGCCGAACCTGAACAGATCGGGCTGCAACCAACGATCTCCTAGTTCTTCCTTCATCAGCGAGAGATAAACGAGAGAGTCTTTCGCCTTTGAAATGCCCCCAGCGGGCTTGTAGCCGACGCGGTGGCCCGTCTTGTCAAAGTAATCTCGGATGGCGCGGATCATCACTAGGCTTACGGGCAAAGTCGCGTTGACGCTTTCTTTGCCAGTCGAGGTCTTTATGAAATCAGCCCCCGCCATCATGCAGACAAGTGACGCACGGGCAACGTTACGCAAACTGCCAAGCTCGCCTGTGGCGAGGATTGTTTTGATATGCGCGTCTCCGCACGCTTCGCGGTAGGCACGCATTTCGTCGTAGAGCCCCTGCCAGTCGCCTGTCAGCACTTGGCGACGTGAAATCACGATGTCTATTTCCGAGGCCCCTGCCGCAACGCTTTCGCGGATTTCTTGAACGCGCAGTTCGAACGGTGTCAGGCCTGCAGGAAAACCGGTTGAGACGACAGCGATTGGAATACCTGTCCCCATAAGGGCGGCTTTGGCTGGGGCGATCATTTCATGATAAACACAAACGGCACCAACGGTCAGATTCTCTGCATCGAGCGCAGCGGCAATGTCATTTCGGATTGGGCGCTTGGCCTTGGCGCACAGTCGGGCAACGCGACCCGCGGTATCGTCCCCCGATAGGGTTGTTAGGTCGATGCAGGTGAGCGCCTTCAAAAGCCATGCCGCTTGATGGTCCTTTTTGACAGACCTACGGCCGGGCAGAGATTTGCACCGCCGCTCAATTGCCGAGGTGTTTGCTTGCACAGACATCACCCAGTCAAGATCAAGCGCCATGCCTGGGTTGCGGGTATCCAGCCTAAGCGGAAGTGTGTTCAGAGTCGTGTCCGTTGATTGAGTCATTCTTGCAACCGTTGAAGTATGAGTTCTCAAAGGTGGCACGAGGCGAGGCAGTTGGCAAGCAATCCGCGGGGATTTACGCTATGGAGTGCATCTCACAACGTCGGGTCAATCACGGGAAATTGCTACTCAAAGTGTCCTAATCGTTTCAGTTAGGATGTCCTGTCGGCCAGTCGGTTCACCAACATCGACATATCGTAACCTGCTGCACTGGCCATTGACAAAATCTCTGGGATCTCGCGCTTGTCGGCTTGACTAAGGGACCAAAGCACTGTGCATCGGGTGCCGGTGCGGCAGTAGGCCAGAACAGGTTTTGGCAAAGCGTCACAACATTTTGCAAAATCCACAACGTCTTGGTCTTGTATACCCTGAGAGCTGACGGGCTGATACGTGAACGCTAGACCCGCTTGCTTCGCCGCCTGCTCAACGCCATCAAAACTGGGCTGAGGATCGCCCTCGCCGTCTGGTCGATTGCACAAAATCGAACGGAACCCTGCCTTGGCAATCGTTTCGACATCAGAAGCGTCGATCTGACCAGCAACCGAAATTGTTTCGTCTATCGTTTTGATGTCCATGTCCGTCTTCCTTGCGTTTCTAGCGTCACCAGATACGCAATTCCTTTTTCATGATGCCGCTAAAAGGTCAATCTGATCGCGGGAGTTCTTGATGTCCGGAAGACGGCTGAACCTATTCTCTTAACGGCCTGACCAGAAGCGAACCTAGTTGTTGGATGCCTTGCCAAACCGGTCACGGCGCTTCAAAACTAGGGCAACGGATGCAATCGGCCGTGGGCCCGCGTCGAGATTAAAGATTTCAAAGGACTTCCAATGACCGCATATTTGTTCGAAACCCCTGAGGTCGTGTCAGTTCCCGTAGTCGGCGAAGACAGTGAATATCCTATCCACCGCATTTTTTGCGTCGGTCAAAACTATGCTGCCCACGCCGCCGAAATGGGTTCGACAGCAGACCCAGAAGCGCCGTTTTATTTTACAAAACAACTTCACGCGGCTGTTGCGTCAGGCCAAGAACTTCCCTACCCGCCCGGAACTGAAAATTACCATTTCGAAATGGAACTTGCCTTGACGATCAACGCGCCTTTGTTTCGGTGCACGGTCGAAGAAGCCGCAAACGCGATCTATTCCTATGGCTGCGCGCTCGACATGACGCGTCGCGATCTTCAATTGGCGGCGAAAGAAAAGAAGCGACCATGGGATGTTGCAAAGGATGTCGAGAACGCCGCGGTGTTTGCAGCGCAAACCAAGGCCTCCGATTTCGGTTCAGTCAAAAATCAACGTATTTGGCTGTCCGTGAATGGCGAAGTTCGACAGGATTCGGACCTGTCCGATATGATCCACAGCTGCACAGATATCCTCTGTGATTTGTCCAAGTACTATCACCTAAAGCCGGGCGACATTATCCTGACTGGTACGCCCGCAGGCGTAGGGCCGGTCGCGGTAGGCGATGACATTCATGGACAAATCGACGGGTTAGAGTCTGTTCAACTTAAGATTGGGCAAGCCGACTAGGTCAGAAATACTGCGTAGCTGTGAAACTGATGGTTGGCGATGCGCCGTCGTAAATACCTGAAGTAGACGTCGTCTGGCGACCACCAAATTCAGTACCATCCGCGCCAACCGGTTTGAACAATGAGAACGACAGATTGGCGTTGTCGCCGATTGTCACATTGGCGGCTAATCCTAATATAGCGCTGCGGTCCTCAAGCGAGATGATGGCGCTTGGCGTAAGTCCGATATCAGGAGAAACACCAATACTTCCGCCCAGCGCCAGAAAATCTGTTCCCGCGTAAAACACCTGCCCAGTCGACATGCGCTTTTTAAGCGGTATTGGCAGGTCAAAATAAGAGGTCGACGGCGTAGTTCCAAAACCGTTGTGATAGTATTCAGCGAAATAGGTGGTGTTCCATTCACCGAGCGAACCGAAATTCATAACGCTGACCAGCCATGATGGATCGGCAGTACCGGACGCAAGCGCCCAATCCACCACTTCAGCTTTCCAGCCTAATCCAGCCAACGAACCACTGAGACCCAAAGCGGCGACTTGGTCACCTCGGTCTTCGGCGATGGTCAGAGCCGCGTCGATCATGCCAAGGCTCGTGCTTCCACGCAGCGCAAATGTTGAGGCATCACGGCTGACGTCCCCGCCAACCGTTTCAGGGCGTGGTACGTAAATTGCTTGGATATCAGCGCCGCTATCGAACAGATACTGGCCGTAGACCATTTCAACGCCCGGCTTAAAGCCGCCGCCTGTGGCATTTGGCGAAAACGGGGCCACAAAATCACCTGGGTGAAAGACCGTGCCCTGCCCCCATGTGATTGCCTGACGGCCGATCTTGATAACGGTCGATTCAGTCGTAAAGCTGAGCCACGCTCGATCTAGGTTTGTCGTTAGACGTCCATTTGAGCCTAAGTTCGACTTGTGCGTCAGATCGAACATTGTTGACGGTACGACGGTGCTGCTGGCCTCTTGCAACTTCAGCAAGGAAACGGCGTTGCCTTCAGAATACGCAAGGTTGATGTGGTACTCAAATCGGACATCGCCTTCGCCGCCGTCGGTCATAATCCGTGCGCCAGACGATACCGATGACACGGGATCGTAGTTTCCTCGCAGAGACGCTTCATAACTTGTGGCATCTGGGTTTGAGTAATTGAACCCAAACTCGGTTTTATAACGCGTGTCTGCGTAGGCAGATGTGGCCGTTAGTAGTGCTATAAGGCTGAAACTAGTGGCGCGCATCACTTTCAATCTCTCCGTCCAGCATGTTAATTTGACGCTTGCTGCGATCAAGAACGCGCGGGTCGTGCGTTCCGATCAGGAAGGTCGTTCCGTGCTCGTCATTCAGCTTCAACATCAAATCGATCAGCTCACCGGCTGACGTAGAATCAAGGTTCGCAGTAGGTTCGTCTGCCAGAACAATTGCAGGGCGCGAAACAAGAGCGCGTGCGACAGCGACGCGCTGTTGTTGCCCACCAGACATCGCCGCAGGGCGACGGTGTTCAAGCCCTTCAAGGCCGACATCACGCAATGCTTCAAGCGACTTTGCCCGACGATCTGCTTTGCCAATGCCCTGCAATTCGAGAACGAACTCGATATTCTCGCAAGCCGACATAACCGGAACAAGGTTGTAGGACTGAAACACAAATCCGATCTTACGCAGGCGCAGATCTGATAGCTGCGCTTGCTTCAAGTTCCCAAGGCTTTGGCCATCGACAGTGACAGACCCAGCGCTTGGATGATCGAGGGCACCAACCATGTTCAACAGCGTGGTTTTGCCCGACCCAGAGGGGCCAGCAAGCGTCGCGAAATCGCCCGGCGCGATATCCAGATCGACATGGCTGAGTGCGTTCACGGCCAACTCGCCAGAACCGAAAGTTTTGGTCACACCTCGGCAGGTTACAATGGGATCCATCTCTTAATCCTTCTTAGGTATCTCGGCGCATGGCTTCTTGGGGGCTGCATTTTGAGGCGCGACGAGCGGGCCAAAGGGCAACCAAGATACCAAGAATCCAAATGATAAACGAATAGCGGACAATTCCGTCCGGATGATAATCGACATAAATGATCGAGCCTGCTTGAACCATCTCCATGGCACGCGCATAGGCCGTCAGATCAATGCCCCCTTGCAGCGACCAGATTGAGAAAATGGCCAGTACGATCCCAAGGAGAACCCCAACACCGATCAACAGCGCGCTCTCAATGGAAACCATCAGCAACACACGACCCGGCTTCATGCCCAATGCGCGTAGCAGGCCAAATTCCTGAGTCCGCTCGAAGACGGCCATCAACTGAGTGTTCACGATCCCGATGGCCATCATTGAGAACACGATCCCAAGCCATACGAAGATGTAAACGCCCATGAAATCATCGGTCATCGCAAGGAACAAATTGAGTTCTTTCCAACTGCGAACATCTAGTTCGGGCGCCGCGTCCTTCAACGTCTGAATGCTAGAGACCAAATCAGCCTCATCAGGCAGCGTGACAACAACCTGCGCGATCTCATCCTCTAGGCCCAAGAACTCCTGCGAGGTTTTGAGGCCTGTGAAAATGTAGAAGTCTTCGATGCCCTGATCGGAATCGTAGATGCCGACTACATCATAGCTCCACTCGGACAACGTTCCGTCCACGCTTTGGGACATCACGATAACTCGCCGCCCAAGGTCGGTTTTTAGGCGTTCAACAAGGTGCTTCCCAAGAATTATGCCATCGTCTTCGACACTTTGCAGATAGCGCCCTTGTTCCATGTCGCCCGGGATGGTCGAAATACGGCTTTCGGCCTCTGGATCAACTCCCATAAAGGTAATCGGCAATGTTTTGTATTCAGATTGCACGACGCCCGGTGCCGAAACACGCATGCTCCAATCTTCGATTACACCGTCATTCAGAGCTTCCAATAACGCGCCGGAAGGCGGCTTCATAAACGTCTCAACGCTTGGGTCATCCATATAACCAACTGCGTGGATTTGACCGTCTTGCGTTAACAGTTTCAACGCCGCGTCTTTTGAGGATTGAACCCAACCAATCAAAAGCGCGTTGAAAAATAGAACCGACCAAAGACCTACGCTTACGACGATCAAGGTAATCACGGTTCGGCGCGGGTTGCGCCAGACGTTGCGCCAAGACAGCGGCGCGAGAGTTCCAAATGCGCTCATCATCCTGCCATCGCCTCTACTGGTTTTAGACCCATCACGCGGCGATAAGGAATGAACCCAAGCACCGCAATCATGCCAATCATTGCGCCGGGTCCTGCAAGAACCCTACCAATGGTCATTTGCGGGAAGAACCGCGAAGGAAGACCCCATTGTGCATAGATTTCCTCGGTGCCTTCCATCTCAATCGCGATGCCAACATTTTCAAAGTACCCGGTCAGACCCATACCGAATACAATGCCAATCCCAGCGCCGACGGCGGTAAGGAAAATCATTTCCATCCAGACCATTCGTCCGATTTGACGTGGCTTCATGCCGACAGCCATCAGGACGCCAAACTCTCGGGTGCGTTCAAGAACTGACATGTAAAGTGTGTTGAGGATAATAAAGACGACGACGACCACAAGCGTCGCGTACATCATCACCGCAGTGTAGAAATCCACGTTAATCATCTGCTGTACTTCTGGGCGCAATTCTTGCCACGTCAGATAAACAACACCGTGCTTGTCAGCCAACGCCACAAGGTCGGCCTCGGCTTTTTCCACCGCTGGAAGCTCAAGGCTTCGTATCAAAATGGCATGCGCCGCGCCGTCCATCAGAAAGGTCTCTTTGAACCGTTCAATCGGGATTTGCGCAATCTGTCGGTCAAGCTCAGGCACGCCAGATTTGAAAATGCCAACCACCATCAATACATCAGCCGCCACCGAGCCATCCGTGCCAGAACCAAGCATCGTTACCGGATCACCCAGCCCGACCTTAAGATTGCGGGCCAATCCATCACCAAGAACAATGGCGTTGGTATCATCCGCCGACAGTGTTCGTCCTGTTGTGACCTTGCCGGTCAGCGTTGTCACGCGGCCTTCGTTGATTGGGTCAATGCCCATCACGGCCGCCGCAAATGTACGCTCATCATTCGCCAAAAGCCCAAAACCGTTGCCACGCGCCGTCACACCCGAAAGACCCTCAACCGCTTGTAGATCAGCAATCAACGCATCTGGGTCGGGAATAACTTTGCCCATCTCAGGGTCGTCTTTGTAACCTTCGGGCTGAAACTGGCCAAATCCATCACTGATTTGCAGCATCGACGCCTTCATGGTGTCATAGCTGCCCAACTGAAATGACAGCACGAACACCAAAAGCATGGACGTAAACGCCATCCCAATCAGGCTAAGCCAGGTGCGCGTCGGTTGTCGCCAAATGTTCCGCCAAGCAAGGGAAACAAGCATGATTTAATCCCTCGGGTTCTGTAAGTTGGATTTGGTGAACAGATACTTAGGAAGGTCGATGTTGAACTCGCTAGAAACAGTCGTAACCCGTGTGAACTCACCCGGTTTTTCATCAACACGCATTGTCATTTCGATCGGATAAGGGCGCCCATCCAACGTGCCGATTTTGTCTGCGCTCATCGTGCGGACACGCTTTCCAACTTGGTCATAATATTCAACCGAACTCAGTACGCCATCATCACGGACCGAGAGAATTTGCTTGCCCCAGACGATCGGTACCCCGCGCTTGGGAACTGATTCAATGACGTATACCTTGTGTCCATTCTCGCTTCTGGTCTCAAGCAGGCTATGTGTATAGTCACCAATCACGCGTTCAGAGCGGCTAAGATCCTCATATGAGAAATCTGACCCCATCCAACTTTGCGACATTGCGCTAGACGGCAATTTTATCACTTGGTTGAGCTTCGGATTGAATACGTAAGTTGCCGTTCCAAGCTGAAGCGTCGCGTTGCCAGCATCCCGAGCGGGCGCCGTAAAACGCACGAGGGCTTTCTTTTCGCCCTCGGTCCAACTTTCCATCGTCATTTCGCGAGTCCCACTAGATCGCTTGACCGTCATCGTCGTCACAGCATGGGAGCTGTCAGCGCGCCAATTGTCGAACGCCGAACGCAATATGTCTTCCGCGGATTGTGCGGACACCGCCAATGGCATTACCGCAACCGCGATTGCAGCGACCAATGGACGAAGTGAGGGTAACTGGAACATAAAACTCCCTTTCCAAGCAGGTATCGGGCCAACGAAGAAGTGTTCTAAACTCTTCATAAATGGTTACGCCTCTGACTGAATTAAAGTCAAGGAACCGCAGGACATAACGTCAGGTTTGGAAAAATCACGCCTACACCTA
>ERZ1047985.1775-NODE-1775-length-14417-cov-6.586548_pt1 | contig 14417 bp, 25 predicted proteins | sample MGYA00383097_ERZ1047985 | MGnify/ENA primary metagenome ERZ1047985 (study PRJEB29581, sample SAMEA5548367) | metagenome | biome: marine; feature: coastal; material: water | depth 50 m | study: Short-term variability in the microbial, nano- and picoplankton...
GTGTTTATGCTGACGGTGGATACAAAATGATGGTTAGGTCTACTGGCAACGTCGGGATCGGGACTGCCGCGCCCTTAGCAAAGCTCGACGTAAGAGGTACGCTACGCTCTGATCAAGACAGCAGCGGTCCAAACGGGACATCAGGCGTAGGGGAACTTGATACACTGATAGGCGATGCAGGACCTGACAATACCGCTTTAGGCACTCCAGACCAATGGTTGAGGATTAACATCTCAGGCACGGACTACGTTATACCAGCATATACCGCACCATGATACCGTTAACAGAAGAACTTTTAAAGAAAATAGAAGAAAGTGGGGTTCCTATCCACAGCTTAACATTGGAAGAGTTCCAACAGAGCATTAAGGGAGAAATAAATAAAGAATGACAACTACATATACATGGGACTGCAAAACGGTAGACGTTTACCCAACCAACCAAGAAGAAACTGACGTAGTGTACAACGTACACTGGAGAGTAACAGGAACTTCAGATGAGCTAGACCCCGAAGGTGTGGCCTACTCCTCTGTGAGTATCGGCACACAGACACTCTCTGTTGACGACATCACTAACTTCATCCCCTTCGCTGACTTAACCAACGCAGAATCTGTCGCGTGGACACAATCAGCTATGGGTGCAGAGCAGGTTACTGCAATAGAGGCAGGTATTGACGCCGCTATCGTGCAGCTCATTACCCCTACATCTGTGACTATGACTATCGGTGAAGAGTAATAATTTATATAGTAAAAAGTATTATATTTATACCATGAAAATTAAAGAAGAAATGATGGAAGAAATCAAGGAAGCACAAGTGCGCCTGTCTTCTATCCAGAACGAGCTAGGCTCACTACCGCTACGCAAAGAAGCCCTTATCAGGGCCTACGCAGATCAAGAGGCTAAAACTCAAGCAATAACCGACACCATCCGCGAGGAGTACGGCGACGGAGTGATTAACCTTGAGACAGGTGAGTTCACAGCGAGCGAAGAAGAGTAGTATCATGAACGCTAATGAATCACTCATTATATCTTGGGCTGGCTCATTTGCTACAATTTTTGTTATGGATGATTTAATGCAGACCATTACCGGTTTAGGGACGATACTCTTTACTATCACCATGATTGTGAAAAATATCCAAGAGATAATTAAAAAAAGAAATGAAAAAAATTAGCCAATATATCGTTAAGAATATCACTCAAATAACAGTAGGTTTTTGGGTATGCTTTCTACTGTCTTTGTACGACTCTTCATTAGCACTTTTCGCATTAGCAGGCATGTGGCTTTATTGGCTATTTAAACGTGCCTAATATCCTACAGACCCTTATGGGTGGTGGAGCCACACAGGTGGTTAAGGAGGTCGGTAAGATAGCCGACAAGTTCATACAAACACCAGAGGAGCGTCAAGCCTTCGAGGCAGAGATGGAGCGTGAGATAAGCAAACGATGGGTGGCAGACGTCACCAGTAGTTCTTGGCTCGCAGCGAACGTGCGCCCTTTGGTTGTAGTGTTTGTTATTGTCGCGCTGACGGTGATGACCATCCTAGACGCCACGCAATATGCTTCCATACCAAGGGAATGGGTTGATCTGTGGAAGGTCCTGAGCGTGACAATCATAGCCGCTTACTTCGGAGGAAGGACGATGGAAAAGCGTAGGGTGACCAAATCTGTATTCAACAACAAGCAGTAACATCCATTCTAAGGGGTCTAAGAGCCTCTCTAACGAACTTTAATGGTAAAGTGATACATTCATACCACTCGGTGTGTTTGAGTGCGTCTATGGCTCTGTTCTGTTAATGTCTTCCAAATACCAAGAGGGGGTATTTATATATCCCCACACCCCTTTAGGGGGGTGAGGGAATATAAATAAACCCCCGTTGAAGGATAGTGCGATAAAATAAATAGTATGGTTAAGGAATCTTTTGTATGTTTGTCCTCTGAAAGAATTGGTGATGAGTAGTTTTTTTTTAGTTTTGTTTTAGTTAGACACTCCATCACTTCGCCCCACGCCTGAACATCGTGGGGCTTTTTTTTGCCCTATACAACAATCTTTCTACAAATCCAACAACGGTTGTTGAGAACTTCTGATTATCTTAGCGAGGTATAACGGGGACAACCCCCACAATCTATTAAATACTATGAATAAACCAGATTTCCAAGCCGGGTTAAGAGTGATCTTAAGCGGCACAACAACATGGGCGAGCCTTACATCGGCAACAGGCCCTAATAAATTCTCTGAGAAGTACCAAGTGGACCTCACACTTGATGCAAAATCAGCCAAAGAGATTGAGTCACTAGGTGTGGCAGATTTCCTTAATATCAAAGACCAAGATGGTAATGTCAAATACGACAGTTTAACAGTGCGTGTTAAGACCAATAAACCACCACAGATTTTTGATAGAAATAAGAACGTATATGATGACTATATCAATAACGGTTCTGTCATACGTGTAGCATCACTAATCAAGTCATGGGAGTACATGAACAAGAAAGGATTGACGTGTTACTTCAATCAAGGTGTGGTCCTTGAAGCTGCCGAGCGCCAAGAAGGCGAAGGTGGTGGAATTAACGACGCACTGTTTAATGACATCAACCCATCGCCCGCAGTAGAAGCCCCTGTTGTAGAAGACGATGGCCTACCGTTCTGAAGCAAAAGAAAGAATCCTAGCATCCGTAGCGCTCATTGAGAGCGTCTACGGTGTGCGAAGGGGTACACTGCTAAAGAAGAACAGGAGCAGGAACGTAGTGCAGGCAAGGCAGTCTGTTTACGTCTACGCTAGAAAGTATTGGAAATACCCATACCAGCTTATAGGCGACATCATGCGCCGCAATCACGCCACTGTTATATATGGCGTAAAGGGCCATAAGGAAATGATGGCTCGTCATTCCAAGAGCAACAGGTACATCTTCCCTGACTATGTAGAGAACTACATGCAATTTGAAAAGGCCATGAATAGCGCATCAGATGAGATATTGGTTTGCAAATGTTGTAACAGACCGTTTGAAAATGAGTCCGCGACATTAGATGTTGTAACAAACAATAACTACGAGTCCCGATGAAAAAGTACCTACCGCTATCGTTCAGCTCCATCAAGGAGTTTGCTAAATCACCCAACCACTTCATCTATTACAAGAACAGGGAGCGCACATCATCTGCTGCCATGATTAAGGGAACGGCAGTACACACCATGGTACTGGAGCCGAATGAGTTTGAGCATCGGTACTTTATCGCACCCGACGGGATCAGAAGAGGCACTAACGCTTGGAAGGAGATAGTAGCAGTAGCAGGAGAGCGTGAGATACTTAAAGAGGTAGAATACAATGTGATAGCTAAGATGTCCCGCATGGTTGTGGAGCATTATGAAGCCCGCGAGATACTAAAGGCAGCAACGGAGTTTGAGCAGCATATCAAGCTGACATTCAACGGTCTACCATTCCACGGATTCGCTGATGTGGTGACACCAACCATGGTCTGTGATCTAAAGACCACACAGGACAGCACCCCGCATAATTTCTCCCGGACGGTGTTTAACTATAAATACCATTGGCAGGCGGCGCTTTACATGAAAGCAACAGGTAAGGACACCTTTAGGTTCATCACTATAGAATCATCAGCGCCCTATAGCGTGATGGTGTACGAGCTGTCTCATGAGATGATTGAGCTTGCAGTCAAGGAACTGATAGAGGTGACTAACAAGTTTAAAAAATGGGATGGTTTAGAAGCTGGGTATTCCAAGGAGGTTCAGATAATAGATGTTCCAACATGGATGTAAAGCTACCTACCACTATTAAGGAGCTTAAGGCGTTCGCACATGCCGTAAACAAGGATAAGTATTCGGACATTCCTGAGTATGCAGTCCCTACCCCGGTGATGAGTGACAGCAACACCAACGCCTTAACTAAGGCTGTCATATACGATATGATTAACGTGCGTAAAGGTGTGGCTTACCGCATCAACAACGCCGGCATATACGATCAGAAGAAGGGAGTATACCGCAAGGGTGTCACGCGTAAAGGAATCCCGGACATCATCGGAATTATCAAAGGGAGGTTCTTTGGTATAGAGATTAAGTTCGGATCCGATAGGCAGAGTGCAGAGCAGCGTATCATAGAGTTGGAAATAAAAAAGGCCGGCGGTGTATACATGATAGTAAAGACGTACAGGGGGTATGTTGAAGCGATGAATGAGATATCCCGTGATAGCCGATAGCAAGAGAAAAGGTGAATGGGCTGAGTCTTGCTTCATATCAGAAGCAATAAAACGAGGGTGGGAGGTATTTACCGAGCATGGAGACAGCAGTTCTTATGACGTCATTATATCTAAAGGCAATCTCATGAGGACGATCCAAGTTAAATCGACCTTCGTAGTTCGCGAAAAACGATCAGTATGGACCGTTAGCCGAACAAGGAAGAAGACACCATACCAAAGCGGTTTGGACTTCTTCGCACTGTACTGCCACAACACCGGGGTGTGGATCATGGTTACACCGGAAGAAATAGCAGGAAGAAAGACGTACACGATTTTACATAAAAACAAAAACAAAAACAATAATTGGCATGAGCTTGAAGACAGTAAAAATTGCACAACAGTATCTTAAAGCAGGGTACTCACCGATCCCTATAAAGCCGGGAAAGAAAAGACCTATCATAACAGGATGGCAGGAGTACGCCAACAAGACTGTTGGGTACGAAGAGGCAAAGACAATGTTCGCTAATACAGACTCCATTGGTCTGGTGTGTGGGTTCGCAGACATGGAGGTGCTAGACATCGACAGCAAGCATTTTACCGGTGATGAGATGTCCATCTTCGAGGCTATGTTAGAAGATAACGCTCCCGGCATGAGGGCGAAGATGACCATTCAAGATACAGTCAGTGGAGGTCAGCATTGGATATACCGATGCAAAGAGATACAGGGCAACCTGAAGTTAGCAAAGAACATTAACGGCGAGACAACCTTTGAAACAAGAGGTAGGGGAGGACAGATAGTCGCCTACCCATCGCCGGGGTATACCTTCAGGACCAAAGGTGATCTACAGTATATCACTCCACAAGAGCGAGCTATACTACACTCATGCTGTAGGGATATGGACGCGGTGCTTCCGGAGGTCGCGGCTATCGCCAACATAAACGGTATCGAGCAAGAGAAGATACACAGCCCATGGGGAGATTACCGCAGGGATCATACTGCGTTAGATGAGCTGCTTAAATACGGGTGGACCATAGTACGAGAGAACGAGAGGTATATATATGTCAAGCGACCGGGCACGACAACGTCAGAAGATAGCGGTAGAATCTTTAAAGATTCCGGGCTGTTCTGGCCTTGGACGACCTCTACGGAATTTACCGCTGAAAGGCCCTACGACGCTTTTCATATATATATCCTTATGGAACATAACGGTGATATGAATAAAGCCGTTGCTGCCTTGTCAAAGCTAGGTTATGGAAAGCAGTACGCTGTAACGTATGATGCCACAAAAGAATTACTAATTGATGAATTAAATGATGAAGAAGAGAACATATTACAAGAACGCCTTAACGAATTTGAGGTCGATAGCACAAAAAACATTGAACGGCCTCCTGTGGCGATTGATATTGTTACGGGCGTATCTACTTCTATATTCGGAACACTTGGGAATTTCTCAATGGTTCAGGGAAAAGCTAAGAGCCGCAAGAGCTTCTTTGTATCAGCACTCGCGGCAGGGGCATTATCAAAGGAAGTGGTCGCGGACTCATTGCGAGGACACATCGGTGACAAGGTGGTCGTATACGTCGACACCGAGCAGGGCGAGTACCACGCATACCGCACCAAGAAAAGGATCCTTCACATGGCCGGCTTGGACACAGACATCAACGACCCGCGCTTACGTTACTTTCAGTTCCGAGGACTAGACCGCAACAGTGAGCGTATGACTATGGTAGAGTACATACTACACACTATTGAGAACATAGGTTTAATCGTCTTGGACGGTATCGTAGACCTATCGTCTAAGGGTGTCAATGATGAGGAGGAGGCCACTGAGATTGCCTCACGCCTTTTGAAATGGACATCCCACTACAACTGCCATGCCGTCTGTGTGCTTCATGAGAATAAATCAGACCAGAATGCTAAGGGACACTTGGGGGCATACCTCACTCAGAAGGCAGAGTCTGTCGTTGCCGTGAGAAGGCATGAAGAGAACCGGGAAATATCACTTATCAAAGTAGAGTATTCTCGTAACATGGAGTTCCCTGAGTTGCAGATGGAGATTGCAGGTAACGACATCTTTATCACAGAGCATCAGGCAGAGTCTTTTTACGAGAAGCCGCATGAGTGGACACATGACGATCTCGTTGACATTGCCCACAAGATCAAAGGCAAGAGCAAGGGGGACTCTTTGGAGTTTATACGCTTCACAAGAGACTGTAAGAAGCGTGAGGCCATAAATGCTCTGATACTTATGGAATCCGGGAAGATTATAAGATGGTTAGGAAAACGCCCTAAGATCGTTAAACTCATAGAACTGGTAGACCCTCTGCCTAAACCCGATGAAGAACCCGTATTCTAATGGATATACAGACACCCCTTGGCCAATGGTCATTAGCGAAAGAGCATGAGGCGATGAAGGCCTTATGTGATAAGATGCAGTGGACCGATGTACCCACACCTAGAGATATGCCGTCTATCCTTGACGGAGTGATGTCTGACGGTTCAGAGATGATATTCGTTTACGAGATGAAGTGCCGCGACACGACCTTAGATCAGTTATATAAGTGGGGTTCATACCTTATATCTTACAATAAGATACAGGTAGGCGCTATGGTGTCCACACACCTTCAGGTTCCATTCGTCGTTCTGGTGTATACAACACAAGACAAGCGTTTGCTATCGTTTAGGATCACAGACGAGAAGGGCAAGCTCAAAGCACTCATGGAGGTGCATGAAACACAGACGCAAGCAACCATCAACGGCGGTAAGGTGCGTAGGCTTAACGCATATATAACGATGGATGCTGCAAAGGTTCTTATTTAGATTGATTCTAAATTTTAGATGCTTTTGTTGTACTTATATATAAATTGTATATCTTAGGGGTATAATTGAAAACAACTAACTATGAAATATCTAATAAAACTTTCAAAAGCACTACTTAAGCTCATAACATATATCGTATTGCTTTTTGTACTAATCCTTGCATCTTTTAAGATGTATGAAGAAGGCGAAGGACTACTATTATTCGGTGGCACAGTTGCCGCAATGTTTATCGTGACAAATCTATTTGATAAATGGTAACACTGAACTACATAGTACGCGAAGACACTGCATTAAACCGCATCGTGCAAAAGATAGTGGATATGCATATAAAAGCACAAGTACCTATAACCAAGCCTGAGATGATTTCTCTGATACATGAGGCTAACGACTCACCTCTTATTGGTGGAGCATTATGGATCAATGAACCTAGGATGTTCGTCAAGAAGGAGCGATGGACCAAAGCGGAACAGATGTTCATTGATGGAGGTATTGATATTGGAAGAGTTAAGGTATGAAATATAGAAACAAATACGAACGATTGATGGGAATAATGGAGGTGATAGCAAGCCATCCTGAAGTGCCAGAACACATCAAGCAGCTTCTTAATAGCAAGATTATTAACTCCATTAAGTACGACAAAGATGAGTAGTGAGTTTGGAGGCGCAGCGCCATGGGATGATGGTAAATACTACTGCTTATGCGGTACGGAGACAGAGCGTGAGGGCGAAAGCTGTTATATATGCTCTATAATATGCCCGATATGTGGCGAGGATAAAGAGGACGCAGGCAACGAGTCTTGCGACTATTGTGCAAATAAAGAGAAATGATGAGAGAGATACTATTTATAATTGCCTCAGCAGTGCTGTGGATCGTTATAGCGAGGGTGTTTATGTTTTTCGGTAAATATATTTTCAAAGATGAGAGACATAAATAGAATAATAATACACAGCACCGCAACACCTGAAGGTAGACACACCTCGGTAGCAGATGTCACCCGTTGGCATCTAGCGAGAGGGTTTGCAACCATAGGATACCACTACCTTGTGTACATAGACGGGACCATAGCGTCCGGTAGGGGAATGAACCTAGCAGGCGCTCATGCACGCGGAGCCAACTTTGACAGCATCGGCCTAGCATACGTTGGCGGTACAGACATAGATGGTCTGTCTAAGGACACTATGAACGAGGCTCAGTACGAAAGTATGGTGGCTCTTATATCATCCATACGCACCTTGTTCGGTGAGCATGTGACCATACATGGACACAACGAGTTCTCTAACAAGCGATGCCCCGGATTCAACGTGAAAGAGAAGTTTAACAAAAAAGAACTATTATGTCAGTGCAAGAAGACTTCATGAGAATATGTCAGGCTCAGATCAGGCGTAAGTACCCATACCTGCCTCAAAGAGTGGCAGTTGCAGCACGAATGTATATATCATGGATAAACAGAAAGAACTAACTTTTACAGAATGGATGGCTAAGATCAAGAACATTCACTTCGCAGACCAAGAAGCAATGGATAGAGCCATAGCGTCACTAACCAAACCATACAGAGAAGATGCCTAGATACATAGACCCGGAGGGTAACGAACACACTATACAGAGGGTGCGTACAACGTATTATAACGACTGCCGTATGGATGTGTGTATAGATACCGGTAGAGACATCACAGAATGGGAGCTTATCAAGCCTACAGGCAGCTACAAGGGCGTGAGGACCTCTAAGAGTAAGACAGACGGTAAAGGAATACGCTGATGCCTGAGAGTCCTAAACCAAAGAGAAGACCGTGGCTGCAAGGCAGCGGGTTCGCTGTAGGCCGTAAGAAGTCTAACAGCAAGTTCTACACCTCTACGGCTTGGCGTAAGCTGCGATCTATGTTTATACAGCAGAACCCTGCGTGTGTAGAATGCGGAAGAGCAGGCAAGGTGGTGGACCACATCGTAAGAGTTAACGAAGATGAGACGTTAGCCCTGACATGGGACAACCTACAGACGATGTGCCATAGGTGTCACAATAGCAAGTCCGGTAAGGAAGCACATAAATGAACATCGAGATAACAGGCACTCCGTGCGACTATAACGAAGTGCTTTTCTATGGAGAGAAGGACAGAGATGGTTTTGAGGATCTTCTATTTTTTGTAAAGAACAGCGAATACTCAAAGCTAGAGATGGTTAAACTGATAACAATTATCGGTAACAGGGGCCACACCCATGTACATGTACACTTCGTGAAGGTGTAAGAATATATATAGTCATAAGCCATATAAAGCATTCTGCGAGCTTTTCTTTTATTATTGGTTTTAGAGTACTACTTTTTTATTAAAGTGCCTCTAAGGGTGCTTAAAATACATCTAGGGAGGGGGGGGTTGAACCTCTCAGACTATTTTACTTATATCGATGCCCCTTGGAAAAACACAGTTTGTCAAAAAGGGGGGGCCTCAGATGCTATTATTTGTGTAGTCATATATTTTAAGTTATATTTGATACCATGGGGAGAAAGAGAACGCCTACAGCCATGCTTAAAGCGCAAGGCACATTCAGAGAAGACAGACACGGAAGCAAGATGGAGACACCGGTTTCAATACCTAGACCTCCGGCTGCACTAAGCGAGGTAAGCCAAGACGCTTATGATTTCATTACCACCAGATTGCACAATATGGGCATTGTTAGTGAGCTGGATGGTTTTGCACTTCAGATGTTAGCAGACGCTTGGGAGGATTATATCTCGGCTCGCAACGTGATTAGGGAAAAAGGCCCCACATATACCACAGAGACACCCAGTGGTGACCTTATGTTCAGACCTAGACCAGAGATGGGCATGATGACCAACGCTTGGGACCGAGTAAAGAAGATGCTTTCAGAATATGGCCTCACCGCTGCATCCAGAGCTAAGATCAACGTACAGGAGCAAGTTGAGGATATTGAAGACCTATTAGCGTGATAGATCAAGATAAGGCTAGGAAGGTCGTCAACTTTATTGAGCGTATATGTACCCACGTTAAAGGAGAGCTTGCAAACAAGTCATTCCTGTTAGAAGATTGGCAGAAGGAATACCTCGTTGAATTATTTGGCAGGGTTCATGAAGATGGGCTGAGACAGTACAGAACCTCGTTCGTATTCCTTCCAAGGAAAAACGGTAAGTCAAACCTCATTGCAGCAATGGGTCTGTACATACTTTTTATGGATAACGAACCCGGCGCAGAGATATACATCGCAGCAGCAGACAGAGATCAGGCAAACGCCATCTTTGAGGTTCAGAAGCAGATGATACTTAACAGCAAGTACATGTATGACCGCTGTAAGATATTTCGCAACAGTATTGTACTTAATGGGACCAATTCCTTCGTAAAAGCCATCTCAGCAGACGCTAAGACAAAACACGGCTTCAATGCACACGCTGTATTGTATGATGAGCTACATGCCGCACCATCGAGAGAATTATGGGAGGTATTGACCACATCTACCGGTGCAAGGACACAACCGCTGGTTGTAGGCATATCTACCGCCGGTCATGACAAAGGTGGCCTATGCAAAGAGCTTTATGGCTATGCCAAACAGATAACAAGCGGCGCTGTTAAGGATAACACCTTCTTGCCCGTGATATATGAGGCTGACATAGACGATGACATCTTTGATCCTGAGACTTGGTACAAAGCAAATCCAAATCTAGGCATCAGCATCAAGCCGGACTACTTTGACATGATGAGTGAGAAGGCTCGCATCATGCCCACCGATGAGGTGGCGTTCAGGCAGCTTCACCTAAACCAATGGGTTGGAGCGTCAGAGGGTTGGATTACCGATCACGATTGGATGGAAAGCGCCGGAGAGGTCAATATATCTGACCTTTTAGGGCAAAAGTGCTACGGAGGGCTTGATTTGGCAGCTACAGAGGACGTTTGTTCGTTCTGCCTTGTATTTCCGCGTGATAATGGAGATATGAAGGTGTTGGTATGGAATTTCGTGTCTTCAGCGGCTGTAGAGCGTCGTAGGGGTAAAACAGGCGCTTCATACGATGCTTTCGTGACAAAAGGTGATTTAATCGTCACAGACGGCAATTCAACGGACTACGACTACATATTTCGTAAGATAACCGAGTCTGCGGAGATGTTTGACCTACAAAGCACCGCATTTGACCGATTTAACTCATCTTCATTGGTACAAAGGCTTATGAGAGAAGGCTTGGATATGGACCCCTATGGTCAGGGCTTTGTTTCTATGACACCACCCATCCGCGAGATGGAGGTTATGATCAAGCAAAAGAATCTACACCATGGTGGTCATTCCATGCTTAGATGGATGGCTTCCAATATACAGGTTAAACTTGATGATGCTTTAAATATCAAGTTTTCTAAGGCACGATCACAAGATAAGATTGACGGTATAGTAGCACTTGCTATGGCTGTCGGTGAATGGATGACTTGTAACCGAGAGGGTGACGGGTCGTCAATATATGAAGATCAGGGACTTAGAGTTCTTTAATTAACTAATCAATTTAACAATGAAACCAGATAGAGCAACACTAGAATCGTTCGTGGATCACTTCAATAAGCTAAATACGGCTTTTGGGATGAAATACACGGCTTACAGGCAAACAGAGGACGAACATGTCAAATTGTTCGGTAAAAACCGCTTCGCCTCGTATCAATCCTTTATAAACGCAAAGAAGTACCATAATGTCGACCAAAAAGAATACTGAGGCCCGAATCCATCTAATAATGGATGAATTGGCTGAGTTTATCGTGCGGAAGAATATAACCTACGGAGATTCACTACAGAATCCTGTTAGGGTGTTCAGTAAGGCTACAGGTGTGGAAAGCATCAGTGGTCGCATCGACGACAAGCTATCTCGTATACAAGCGGTAGGTGTCAATGATGACACGATAGACACGGTTAAGGATCTGATTGGGTACTTCGTCCATCTCATTATTGCTTACGAGAAGAGTAGTTCGTCGGACTAGCGGGGGCGTCGTTATATATGATTTCCCTGAACCGTCGGTGACGGGGTAAACATATATAACGCCCCGCACAATGTCAAGGCAAACTTATAAACAGGCGTGTTTGTATCTTATTTGGATTTATTCTAAATAGCCTTGGATTTGGTTTAGATACTTTGTATCTATGCAAATAGATAATTATCTTTTCACGTCATCGCAGAAAATAGCACATTACTTGGTCGTGTAGCTTCCCTTTTTAGGACAAGCCCAGAGAACCCGTCTACGAACCTTAGTAACCCTGCCGGGTGGCTTTATGAGGCTCTAGGTGCTTCACAAGCAAAGGTTACGGTAAACGAACGCACTGCGATGAACTTCTCGGCGGTATGGGCATCTGTCCGTATCCTAAGCGAGACAATCGGATCACTACCCCTTCATGTCTACCAATACGACGGCGGGGTAAGACGTGTTAGTGATTCACACCCAACAGCATCACTTCTTAATAGACCAAACGGGATGATGACCCCTATGGTACTGAAGGAGACCATGATGGCGCATTTATGCCTTCATGGTAATGCGTATATAGCCATTGAGCGCGATAACGCAGGCAAAGCCATTAAACTTATCCCTATTCACCCATCGCGTGTTAAGGTAACGGTTGAAGATGGCGAGAAGGTGTTTATCGTTGATGAGAGAGAGACATACTTGGATTTTGAGATGATTCACATCCCCGGACTATCATTTGATGGTATATTGGGTATTTCACCAATTTCGGCTGCAAAAGACACATTTGGTCTTGGATTAGCAGCCAATAAGTTCGGTAAGGCTTTCTTTGAGAACGGAGCGAACGTAGGTGCTACTTTAAAGCACCCCGGTAGGCTCTCAGACGACGCCTACAAGCGTTTAAAGAACTCATGGGAATCAAGGTACTCTGGCTTAGGGAACAGCCATAAGACGGCAATTTTAGAAGAAGGCATGACGGTTGAGAAAACCATTATACCTCCAGACCAAGCTCAGTTTTTGCAGACACGCCGCTTCCAAGTAGAAGAGGTTGCCCGTTGGTTTCTTATCCCACCACACATGTTAGGCGATCTCAGTCAGTCGTCTACAAGAGCAAACATTGAAGAGCAGGGTATTTCTTTCGTGCGTAACACCATCAGACCATGGGCTGTGCGTATAGAGCAAGAATTTAATGCCAAGCTATTAAGTAGAGGTGATAGCGCATACTTTATTGAGTTTAACCTCGATGGACTATTAAGAGGTGATTTAGGGTCACGCTATACCGCATACGCCGTAGCGCGTCAATGGGGATGGATGTCTGTCAATGATATTCGTAAGAAAGAAAACATGAACCCGCTTGAGAATGGTGACATTTACTTGAGTCCATTGAACATGGTAGAGGCGGGTGATCAAAATACACCAAAAGATGAGTGATATAAAATTAGGTCAATTTGTCCGTTGGGCCAACAGCAACGGAGAATACGCCCAAGGCCGCGTGATGGCAATGGAGGATGGAATCGCCACCATCCGCGGCTTTTCATACAACGGTGACTTTAATGCTTTTGAAGCCCGTGAGTCAGAGCCATTAAAGATGGCCGTAGACACGATTGAGTCTTATGGTAAGGAGCTACGCAATGGCGTGGACCTTCTTGAACGCCGTAACGCTGACATGCGTGCTGAAAGCACAGGTAAGAGCGTTAGAGGCTATGCCGCTGTATTTAACAGCGTATCAGAAGACTTAGGCGGTTTCGTTGAATACATCGAACCCCGTGCCTTTGATAACGTGATGGACAACGACGTAAGAGCATTGTTCAATCATGATTTTAATTACCTACTAGGCAGAACATCTGCCGGTACACTTAAGATTTGGACGGATGAAAGGGGCCTAGGTTATGAGGCTATTCTTCCTGACACATCTTATGCAAAAGATTTATCCGTGCTTATGGAGCGCGGAGATGTTTCGCAATCCTCATTTTCTTTCATGGTCGATCAAGACCGATGGGAAGTAGATGACGAGGGCAACTACACGCGTTACATCGAAAATGTTTCACGCCTCATTGATGTAAGCCCGGTGGTTCTGCCCGCTTACCAAGCGGCCACATCAGAATTAACTGAGCGTGAACATCCGAGCGAAGATGAAGCCATAGAGGTACAATCTGAGATAGCCGTTGAGACTGAGGTAAAAGCCGAGGTTGAGGTTGTTGAAGAAATTGCTGAAGAGGTTAATCTTCGTCCTTTAATCGTGAAAATACTCACACATCAATCTGAATTATGAATTCTAATCAAATGCGCGAAAAGCGCGCTGCCTTAGTAGACCAAATGAACGGTCTAGTAACTGTAGCAACAACAGAAGGTCGTGGCCTCACCGCTGAGGAAAATAGCACCTTTGATTCCATCGACCAAGACGTAAGAGGTCTTAAAGCCGATATCGACCGCTTAGAAAGATCCGAGGATCTTAAGCGTGAAATGGCAACCAAAAGCG
>ERZ1047985.1783-NODE-1783-length-14354-cov-22.945031_pt1 | contig 14354 bp, 10 predicted proteins | sample MGYA00383097_ERZ1047985 | MGnify/ENA primary metagenome ERZ1047985 (study PRJEB29581, sample SAMEA5548367) | metagenome | biome: marine; feature: coastal; material: water | depth 50 m | study: Short-term variability in the microbial, nano- and picoplankton...
CCTCTGAAAAAAGAAAATACAGAAGCTTTTGAGAAAATAAGAGATGAATACATTAAAGTCCTTGATAATTTTGTAAAATAGCAGTATGAAAAATACTAGAGAAATATCTCTTGGGTTATTAACCCTTTTTATAAGTATTTCTTTAATCTCATTTTCACAATTTCAATTTCAAGAAAACAAAGGACAATTACCCAATTCTGTTTTCTCAAAAGTTAAAGTGCCTGGTGGTTCTATTTTTATAGAAAAAGGGAAGTTTTTATACTCCTTTTACAACAGCAAACAAGTACAAGAGAGACACGATTTAATCCGAAAAGAAAACTGGATTGACGCCCATTCTTTTTCAGCAACATTTCTTAATTCTTTGGGAAGCTCTGAAATAAAATTATCTGACAAGAGCAACTATTTTGAAAATTTCTACACCTCAAAAGTACAAGTAGATGAAGTCCATTTTTATAAAGAACTTGAGCAAAAAAATATTTACCAAGGGATAGACCTAAGAATATATTACTCTGAAAATAATCTGAAATATGATCTAATTATTCATCCAAATGCAAATGAGAGAAAAATCAGAATAAAGTATGCCGGACAAGATAATATTTTTCTAAAAAACAAAAATTTGATTATAGAAACTTCTGTAAATACGGTTACGGAATTAGCTCCATTTGCTTATCAAATTATTAATGATAGTATTTGTCCTGTTGCCTGTAATTTTAAGTTAAAAAATAATATTTTAAGTTTTGATTTCCCAAATTCTTATGATAATACAAAGGATCTAATTATTGATCCTACTCTAATATTTTCTACTTATTCAGGTTCTACTTCAGATAACTTTGGTTATACAGCAACATATGATCGATATGGATTTCTGTATTCGGCAGGGACTGTGTTTGACTTTCCCTCTGGCTCAACTTATCCAATACTAGGGGCTTATCAAATTAATCACGCCGGAGGGACAGGTTTTAACGGAGGGACCGATATTGCAATTACAAAATACGATACAACTGGAACTCTTAGGATTTACTCAACCTATTTGGGAGGAAGTAAATCTGAACTTCCTCATAGTTTAGTTGTAAATAATTTGGATGAGTTATTTGTTTTCGGAACAACAGGGTCCGATGATTATCCTACTACAACTGGAGCTTATGATACAACTTTTAATGGAGGACCTCCTTTTTCTCCCTCTGGTCTTGGAGTATCTTTCCCAAATGGTAGTGATATTATAGTAAGTAGGTTCAGTACAAGTGGAGGAGATCTGCTCTCTTCAACTTATATTGGAGGAAGTAAAAATGATGGACTAAATACATCACAAAAACTAAAAAAAAATTATGCAGATGAGGTAAGAGGAGAAATTGATATTGATAACAACAACAACATTTATTTAGCAACATGCACCTATTCTACAGATTTTCCTATTGTTGGAAATGTATTTCAACCCACTTTAGATGTTTCCTCTTTGGATACTTTGCAAGAGGGTGTAGTTATTAAAATGGACAATCAACTAAGTACAATTATTTGGAGTTCCTATTTAGGAGGGGAAAAAGCTGATGCTATATATTCTCTAGCTTTAGATAAGAATAATAATGTGTTTGTTACTGGAGGAACAGCTTCTGATGATTTCCCGGTTTCTGCCACAGCATACCAAAATAGTTATTTAGATTCCATAAAGGCGGATGCGTTTATCACCCATATCTCATCTGATGGGAATACAATTATTAACTCTTCTTATTTTGGTTCTGACAGATATGATCAATCGTATTTTGTAGAATTAAACTCAGAAGAAGAAGTATATATTTTAGGACAAACTGAAGCTCTTGGGAATACTTTAGTCCAAAATGCATCCTATTATACTTCTGAAGCAAGTCAATTTGTTGCAATTCTATCAAATAACTTAAAACAACTTATTCGCTCAACCGTTATTGGAACGGGGAAAGGAACTCCAGATATTTCTCCAACTGCATTTTTAGTAGATGTTTGTAATAACATATATGTTGCAGGATGGGGGGGGACAACAGGGGGTGGCCCTCTTTCTACATTAAATATGCCTATACAGAATGCCCATCAGTCAACAACTGATGGGAATGATTTCTACATAATGGTTTTAGATGATGGATTAAATAATCTAATTTATGGAACCTATTTTGGGGGTCCTCAAAGTGCTGAGCATGTAGATGGAGGAACATCTCGTTTTGATAAAAAAGGCGTAATTTATCAATCTGTTTGTGCAGGATGTGTATACAATGGTAGTAATCATTCTGATTTCCCTATAAAGCCAATCCCAGGTGCGGTATCTGCTACAAATAATAGTAATAATTGTAATAATGCTGTATTTAAATTTGATTTTGATTTCCCAATTATTTTAGCAGATTTTGACGCTCCTTGGGTTGGGTGTAGTAATAATATATCATTCACAAACTTAAGCTCTTCAGTACAAAACACAACTTATTTTTGGAACTTTGGAGATGGGCAAACTTCCAACCAAAAAAATCCTACTCATCAGTATTTAACCCCTGGTATTTATGATATTATGCTAATTGCTTCTTCTCCTGTTGCTTGTAATTTGTCTGATACTATTTTTAAGCAAATTTATATTTTATCTAATTCTGCTAGTAACCTTCAATCTGTCGAAGTGTGTAAAAACGAATCTGTTCAGATAGGTGTTTTGCCAATTAATGATCCGTCTATTTCGTACTTTTGGATACCGTCATCTGGACTAAACAATGTTACAATTCCTAATCCCATTTCAACTGTTTCTGTATCAACTCAGTATCAGCTAATCATTTCTGACGGGAATTGTGCAGATACTCTTTTTCAGATAGTAAATGTAGATAATCTCTCTATAAATGCTAGCGAAGACACCTCTTTTTGTAAAGATCCTATTCTTCTCTCTGCTAATACAATCGGAACTGTAAACAGTATTATTTGGAGTACAAATCCTAATTTTTCTGACACCATAAGTTCTACTAATCTTTATTTATCAAATAATATTGGAACCTATTATATTTTAGTAAAAAACGATAATTGTTCGGATATTGATAGTGTAAAGGTTAACAACGATAATATCGCTATTAATTTAAGTGGAATTACTGAAATTTGTAAGGGAGATTCTATTTTTATAAAAGTAGATGACTTAAGTTCTCTGGACCCAATTGTATTCTATAATTGGGAGTCCGAATACGAATTATTTTTTGGTTCAGATTCCTCTAGTTTTATTTCTTATCCCGATAGTTCATCCTGGTATAAAGTAACGGCAACAAATACATTGGGTTGTTATATTTCCGATTCTATTACTGTGGATGTTTATGAATATCCTATTTCCGATTCTGCTTGGGCAACTAATTCTTCTGTTTTCTTTGGAGAATCTACAATCCTAAATATTACTACCTCAGATAATGTAGAATGGAGCACAAATGACACTAGTAAAATTGTTGAAATTAATCCAGAAAACTCTTCTTGGTATAGTGTGATTGTATATAATGAATTTTGTCAGATTTCTGATTCAGTTTTTATTGAGGTAAAAGATGTGTTTTGTGACAAAAATAGAATTATTATTCCTAATGCTTTTAGCCCTAATGAGGACAATAAAAATGATTATTACAGAATTATAGATGAAAATGGAATTATTACATCTTTCAAACTAGAAATTTTTAATCGTTTAGGAGAAAAGGTATATTCTTCTGAAAATGTAAATGATAAATGGGATGGATATTTTAAAGGTGTTTTGCTTACTACACAAATTTTTAGCTATTATTTAGAAATAGAATGTATTGGCGAAAAAAATCTATTTGAAAAAGGAAATATAAGTTTAATCAGATGAAGAAAATAATTACACTATTTTTTTTGTTTGTCGTGAAAATCATCTTTTCTCAAGATATTCATTTTTCTCAATATCATATAGATAGACTGTATTTTAATCCAGCAAATGTTGGTGATATTGAAGAAAATGATAATCGTTTCTCTATGCAAAGAAAATCACAATGGAACTCCGTTTCTGTTCCGTTTTCTTCATTCTCAACTTCTTTTGAACGTAAAAATATTTATAAAGATTTTAATCTGGGAATAAGTTTTGTAAATGATAAATCTGGGAGTTCAAAGTTAACTCTAAATCAGTTAAATATTGCTCTAAGTAAAAATTTCAATATTCTGAAAGTTAATTCATTTTCTGTTGGCTTATTAGCGGCTTTCGGACAAAAATCTATAGATTATTCTGATCTTATTTTTGAAGAAAATGAAAATTTCATTACAAATAATTTCCTTTTCCCCGATTTGGGATTTGGTATGTATTACCAAACAAATCATCATCAAATTCTATCTTATAACTTTGGAATTTCCTCATATCATTTGAATAGTCCAAACAATTCTTTTAATGAAGATGAGATGTCAAAACTTCCTATTAAAAATAATATTAACTTTGGAGTAAATTATAGGTTCTCTGATAAAACTAGAGTTATTTCAGAAGTAATTTATACAAATCAATCTAGCCAGAAAGAAATATTAATAGGGTTAAGACCTGTAATAAAATTAGATGAAATTTATCTATTTCCTTTAATGTATTACAGAATTAATGATGCTGCAATTGTAGGATTCGGAATGGGAAAAGATAATATTCAGGCAAATATAAGTTACGATATTAATACTTCTGATTTAACACCAGCAAGTAATTACAGGAGTGGTTTTGAATTTTCTGTAATTTATATTTGGAAGAAAAAAAAGAAAGAAAAAAAAATAGAATATAAAGAAGAAAAATGCCCAAAATATTTGTAAAAATACTTTTAGTAATAATCCCATTTATTTCTTTTTCTCAGGAAGTAGAAATAAAGCATTTGTCTACAACAATTAACACTATTGGAGCGGAATTAAATTTTGTGCAAATAAACAAGAACACTGCTTTATATACTTCTTCTACTTTAGAAGAAGGAAAATATCAATCTTTAATTTTTAAAACTGAACTTAAAAATGAAGAATGGATAAAGGGTAAATACTATCATTTAGGCAAGTCCTATGCCTACGGTAATATCTCTTACCCTGGAGAAAATTACTATTTTTATTTTAATATTATAGATGAATTTGGCAATAGTAAAATTGCTTTTCGAGATCCTGAAGAATCTGTCACAAAATTTCTGAATAATAAAATTAATCTTGCAAATTCTACAAATACACAGCCTCATATGGTAAAATATAACAATAAAAGTATATTATATTTTGTTTCCGAAAGAAAAAGTGGTTTTGGAGGTTCTGATATTTGGTTTTGTGTAATAGATAAGTTTGGAAATTACGGAGAGCCAATAAATGCTGGAGAAAGAATAAATACAAAATATAATGAAATAACTCCTTTTTATAATGTTTGGTCTGGAGAACTTTTCTTCAGTTCTGATAGGGAAGAAAAAGAAAATGGAATTGATATTTATAAATCTTCTGGTAGTTTAAATCTTTGGAATATGCCAAAAAAAGTAGAGGAGTTAAATTCCAAAGAAGATGACTTATATCTTAGTTTTTATGATGAATATTCTGGTTATTTTTCTTCTAACAGAAGTCCTTCTATTTATGAAGATGAAGAAAATTGTTGTAATGATGTATTCTCTTTTAAATACCCAAAAAAAGATAGTATAATCTTAACTTTTATCGATACTATAAAAAAACACTTGCCTATAAAATTGTATTTTCATAATGATGAACCTGATCCAAGAACATTAGAAATCTCAACTAAAAAAACGTATAAAGAAACATATATTACATATCATATCTTAAAAGATGAATATCTAAAAATCAATCCTTCCAAACAGATAGAAGATTTTTTTGAAAAAACATTAAAAGGAAATTATAACAAACTAGATTTAACTTTAAATTATGTGTTAGAAACATTAGAAAAAGGAAATATGGTTGAACTTCATATAAAAGGATTTGCGAGTCCTCTTTATGAAAAACAATATAATACTAACCTCTCTAAAAGGAGAATTTCGTCATTCATGAATCTAATCAACTCTTTTGAAAATGGACAATTAAAAAATTATTTGGATATTGGTAAACTAAAAATTGTAGAGCTTCCTTTTGGTGAAAATCAATCTCAACATGTAAGCGACAATCCAGAAGATAGAAAAAAATCTGTTTATAGCAAAGATGCTATGCTCGAACGTAAAATTGAAATTGTTGAAATTATTGAACTATAATTTACAATAAATAAACTCTGAAAAAAACACCCTAGAACAAAACCAACATATACTTGTGATTCGTTATGTGCTTTCTGATCTAATCTGGAAAAAGCTAATAATCCTGATAGAGCAAAAAAGAGAAAAATAAAATAATATATCCCTCCAAAAATATAATTTAAAGCAATAAAAGTTCCTGTAGCTCCTCCAATTCCCATCATATGTAAACTTATTTTCCATCTTATTGTAATCAAGAATGAAAAGAACAATAATATAATTGATGAAATATATATTGCTGATAAATGGGGTGAAAGTTTTGCTATTGAATAGAAAATTGGAAATCCGATTATCATGATAAGTATAGAAATAAATAAAGGTCCTCTTCTTTCTTTTCTTTTTCGCATTTCTAATGACTCTACTCTGCCTAATTTCACAAATAATATTGCTGAAATTAGTGGCAATACCATTGTAAATGCCAAAATAATTAAATAAAGAGTATTGGAATAATTGTGAAAAATTAGATAAAAATAATCAACATTATTAATACCTATATATAATACAATAATTGGCATTAAAATTGGATGTAATAAATAAGAAAGAATTTTAGAAAATTTCATTACAACTCTCTACGATATTTTGAGGTTTCTATACCTAATTCTTCACGATATTTTGACACTGTTCTTCTAGCAATATGGTACTCATCTTCTCCTAACAAGATCGATAATTTCTCGTCAGTTAGTGGTTGTCTTTTATCTTCAGTTTCTATAATTTCTTTAAGCCTCTGTTTTATTACTTTTGTTGAAATTAGTTCTCCATCATCTTTTCGATAGGCTTCCGAAAATAGTTCTTTCAACAAAAAAGTTCCAAAGAATGTTTGTACATATTTACTATTACTTACTCTAGAAATAGTGGAAATATCCATATTTACAATATTTGCAATGTCTGCAAGTATCATAGGTCTCAAGTCTTTTTCATCTCCCGATAAAAAATATTTTCCTTGATAATCTACAATTGCATTCATTACCTTTTTTAATGTCTGTTCTCTTTGTAAAATAGCATCTTTAAACCAGTTTGCTTTTTCTAATTTTTGTTTCAGAAATTCTTTTGCTTCTTTGTCGGTGGTTTCCAAAATCATTTTTTGATAATGATTACTAACTCTTAATTCTTTACCATTTCTTTTACTAAGAGAAATGATATTTTTATCATTTACAATATTTATCAAAAAATCAGGTGTGATAAATTTTGCTGTTGTGCTTTTTGTAAAATTTGAAGCCGGAAAAGGGTTTAATTTTTCTACTAATTGGTATACTGATTTTAATTGGTTTTCTGAAATTTCTAACTCTTTTATTATTCCTTCAAAATTCTTTTTACTAAATCTATCATATTGATTCTGTAAAATATTAATTGCAAGTTCTACATCCTTAGTTTTTTCTTTGTTTCTTATCTGAATAATTAGGCATTCTTGTAAATTTCTAGCTCCTATTCCAAAAGGCTCTAAAGTTTGAATTATCTTTAAGCATTTCTCAATTTCATTTTCTGAAAATTCCAAATTCAAATTAATTAGTAGGTCATCAGAAATAGAAAAAAGATCTCTGTTTATCCATCCATTTTCATCCAAACTATCAATTAGATATTCTGTTAAAAATAAATCATCTTCATCTAAATTAAGAATTAATAATTGCGTTTTTAGATGATTTGAAAGTGTTTCCTCTGATTCAGAAATCTGAATTTCTGAATATTCTGCATTATTATTTTGTCGGTATTTATAGGAGCTTGTATTCTCCTCTTCTATCTGGTCAATTGAAATGTCTTCCGCTTTTTCTGACTCTTCTGACTCTTCTAATGCTGGATTTTCTTCTAATTCTTCTTGTATTCTACTGTTTAATGAAGATAACGGTATTTGCAACAAACTTAAAAACTGAATCTGCTGTGGAGTCAGATTAAATTTCTGCTTTTGTTGTAATCTTTGTTTTGGCATCAATTAGAATTCTGCATTCTGAGGTGTTCTTGGAAATGGAATTACATCTCGGATATTTTTCATCCCTGTAACAAACATTATTAACCTTTCAAATCCTAAACCAAAACCAGAATGAATACAAGTTCCGAATTTTCTGGTTTCTAAATACCACCAAAGTTCTTCCTTTTCAACTCCCATTTCTTCCATTCGTTGTGAAAGTTTTTCTAGATTTTCTTCTCTTTGCGATCCACCTACAATCTCTCCAATTAAAGGGAATAATATATCCATAGCTCTTACTGTTTCTCCATCTTCATTTTGTTTCATATAAAAAGCTTTTATCCCTTTCGGATAATCCGTAATGATTACAGGTTTTTTAAACTTCTTTTCCACCAAATATCTTTCATGTTCCGATTGTAAATCATCTCCAAATCCTTTAATAATATAGTTAAATTTCTTCTTTTTATTTGGTTTCGAGTTTCTTAAAATATCAATAGCTTCCGTATAAGTTAATCTCTCAAAATTATTTTCAATTACAAACTGAAGTCTTTCTAAAAGACCCATTTCATGTTTTTCTTCCTTCTTTAGATTCTTTTCTTCTTCAACTAATCTATTATCTAAAAATCTTAAATCGTCTGCACAATTTGTTATACAATATTGAATGCAATATTTTAAAAATTCCTCTGCCAAATCCATATTCTCTTCTAGGTCTGCAAAAGCAATTTCTGGTTCTATCATCCAAAATTCTGATAAATGTCGGGAAGTATTTGAGTTTTCAGCTCTGAAAGTTGGACCAAAAGTATAAACTTGACCTAAAGCAAGAGCTGCTAATTCTGCTTCTAGCTGACCTGAAACCGTAAGGTTTGTTTTACTCCCAAAAAAATCTGTTGTATAATCTACTTCTGAACCAATTTTATCTAAATCTAAAGTAGTTACCTGAAACATTTCTCCCGCTCCTTCTGCATCTGCACCTGTAATAATAGGAGAATGTATACTTGAAAATCCTTTATCATTAAAAAACTTATGTACCGCAAAAGTAAGTGCGTGTCTTAATCTGAAAACTGCCGAAAAAGTATTGGTTCTGAATCTTAAATGAGCTTTTTCTCTTAAAAACTCTAAGGAGTGTTTTTTTGGTTGTAAAGGATATTCGTCCGCATCTGCTTCTCCTAAAATTTCAATTGTAGCTGCTAATACTTCAACATTTTGTCCACCTCCTTTAGATTCTACTAAGATTCCAATAATAGAGATAGCCGATCCTGTCGTTATCTTTTTTAAGATCTCCTCATCAAAATGATCTCCCTCTGCGACAATTTGAATATTATTAATTGTTGAACCGTCATTTAAAGCAATAAAAGATACATTTTTACTTCCTCTACGCGTTCTGACCCATCCTTTTACACAAATTTCTTGTCCTTTCGCTTTTTCTGATAATAAGCTTTTAACTTTTGTTCTTTTCATTATTTACTATTCTTATATAGAGCAAATATAAGACTTTGAAAAATTATATATAAAGAAAAGAAGTTCCTTTTTGAGACTTCTCTTTCTATTTTGTATTTTTCTTGTTTATTTTAAATAATCTAATAAAGAGTTCATCTCTGCTTGTTAAAGATTATAATCAGCCATAGGAGAGTTGTTAAATTCTTTAAATAATGCTACTGCATCCTCACAAATAAAAAACTAAGAAGGACTATAATTTTTTTTATTTATTTTAATGCTTTTAAATTCAAAGTTACTTTACTATGACTATGATACATCTTTTTATTTTCTATTCCTTTTCTTAATTTCAATCTTTCTTCTTTTGAAAGGTGTATAACCTCTATGCATTCTGCTGAACAGCAATTTTTATGTTTTTCTTGGCAAGATAGACACTGTAAAAATAATAAATTGCAATTCTCATTCTTACAGTTTACATGCGTATCACAAGGATCGTCACATTGATGACAACTACTAATTACATCATCTGAAATACGCTCTCCTCTCCTCTCGTCAAATACAAAGTTTTTCCCTTCAAACTTGTTTTCTAAACTTTTATCTTTATCTAATTGGCGAACATAATCTATAATTCCTCCATGTAATTGGCTTACATTTTTGAACCCATGATGTTTTAAATAAGCAGATGTTTTTTCGCATCTGATTCCACCTGTGCAATATAACAAAACATCTTCTTTTTCCTTGCCTTTCAATAAATCTCTTACTACAGGCAGTTCCTCTTTAAAAGTTTCTACATCTGGACAAATAGCTCCTTTAAATTTTCCTATCTCACTCTCATAATGATTTCTCATATCCACTACAATTGCTCCTTTATTAATAGCCTCATTCCACTGTTTTGCGGAAAGATGTTCTCCTACATTTGTAACATCATAATCTTCAATCTTCAATCCATCTGCAACAATCTGACTCTTAATTTTTATAGTAAGTTTAAAAAAGGATTTCCCATCATCTTCCACCGCAATTTTAAATGGAACATCTTCTAAGAAGGTATAAGAATTAATGTTCTTGACAAAATTTTCCCAATTATGTTCTGGTACACTTAGTTGTGCATTGATTCCCTCATTCGCTATGTAGATTCTACCCAAAACACCTAATTCATTCCACTTATTATAAAGGTCGTCTCTTAAATCGTTGAGGTTACTCAAAATAATATATCTGTAAAAAGAAACGGTAACTCTATTAAAAGTTTCTTGTTTAAGTAAATCCATGCATTGTGATTTACTTAATTTATTAAACATATTTTTTTTTCCAGCGTTTGGATCCATTTTCTATTTTAAAAATACAAAAATAGAAAATTTATTGATTAATATTTTTATTATTAATTTAGTACTTAATGTTATCTTTGTACAAATTATTTTTATAAATGAAAGATAGAATTTTAATAATTGGTTCTTCAGGACAGATAGGTACATCTCTTGTAATGAATCTCCGGAAAATATATGGGAACAATAATGTAATTGCTTCTGATATTCGTCCTTCTTCAAATGAAGTAATGGATTCCGGTCCATTTGAAGAATTGGATATTTTGAATGAACAATTATTGAGAAAAATTGTAAAGAAACACAGAATTACTCAAGTATATTTATTAGCTGCGCTTTTATCAGCAACTGCCGAAAAAGATATTGAATTTGGCTGGAAATTAAATATTCGTTCACATTCACACGTTTTAGATTTAGCTAAAGATGGTCTAATCAAAAAAATATTCTGGCCTTCTTCTATTGCTGTTTTTGGTCCTACAACACCAAAAGAAAATACTCCACAATACACTATAATGGAGCCAAATACTGTCTATGGGATTAGTAAGCAAGCTGGTGAAAGATGGAATGAATATTATTTTAACAAATTTGGAGTAGACATTAGATCGCTTAGGTATCCTGGCTTAGTTGGATGGAGAGCTAAAGCGGGAGGAGGAACAACAGATTATGCAGTTAATATTTTTCATCAAGCTATTAAAAATGAGCAATATGAAAGTTTCTTATCAGAAAATACAGGATTACCAATGATGTATATGCCTGATGCTATCCGTGCTACAATTGAACTAATGGAAGCTCCATTTGAGAGAGTAAAAATCCGTTCTTCTTATAATTTGGCAGGGATTAGTTTTACTCCAAAGGAAATTGCTGCTGAAGTTTCGAAACATATTCCTAACTTTGAAATGTCTTATAATCCTGATTTCAGGCAAAAAATTGCCGATTCTTGGCCTTCATCTGTTGACGATAGTCATGCTAAAAAAGATTGGGGTTGGAAGTTAGAATATGACTTAGAAAAATTGACTTCAGATATGATAAAAAATCTGAAAAAACAATATAAAATTACTGTATAATGAGTAGAAAAATACAAATATACAACACACTTACACGAAAGAAAGAAGGATTTAATCCTATAGTAGAAAATCATGTTGGAATGTATGTTTGTGGACCTACTGTTTATGGAGACCCTCATTTAGGACATGCTCGTCCTGGAATTACTTTTGATGTTGTTTTCAGATACCTAAAACATGCTGATTATTCCGTAAGATATGTTAGAAATATAACTGATGCAGGTCATCTGGAAAATGATGCTGATGAAGGGGAAGCAAAAATTGATAAAAAAGCTAGATTAGAACAATTGGAACCAATGGAAATTGTTCAGTTTTATACTTTAAGTTACCACAAAGCAATGGAATCTTTAAATTGCTTATCTCCTTCAATTGAGCCAAGAGCTACAGGACATATTATTGAGCAAATTGAGATGGTAAAAAAAATTCTGGAAAATGGCTTTGCCTACGAAATAAATGGTTCTGTGTATTTAGACGTAAATAAATACAATGAAAAATACCCGTATGGTATTTTATCTGGCAGAAATATAGAAGATACTTTAGAAGGAACTCGTGAGCTCGACGGACAATCAGAAAAGAAAAGTTCAGTTGATTTTGCTATTTGGAAAAATGCAAGTCCTGAACATATAATGAGATGGCCTTCACCTTGGGGAGAAGGATTCCCTGGTTGGCATATGGAATGCTCTGCTATGAGTGAAAAGTATTTAGGTAAAACTTTTGATATTCATGGTGGTGGAATGGATTTAGTTTTCCCACATCATGAAGCGGAAATTGCTCAAAGTAATGCGTGTAATAATTGTAATCCGGTAAATTATTGGATGCACAATAATATGATTACAGTTGATGGGAAAAAGATGGGGAAATCTCTCGGAAATTTTATTAATTTGGAAGAATTCTTTACTGGAAATCATTCGAAATTAGATCGAGCATATTCGCCTATGTGCATTCGTTTTTTCATCCTTCAAGCTCATTACAGAAGTACACTTGATTTTAGTAATGAAGCCTTGCAAGCAGCTGAAAAAGGTTTTACAAAACTGATGAATGCAATAGAAACCATCGAGAAAATTTCTGCTTCTGAAAATTCGACTTATGATGTAAATGATCTGGAATTAAAATGTTATTCTGCAATGGATGATGATTTTAATACTCCTATTTTAATCTCTCATTTATTTGATGGAGTTAGAATTATTAACTCTGTAAAAGATGGGAAAGAAAGCCTTAGTTCCTCTGATTTAGATAAACTTAAATCTATCTTCAACACTTTTGTTAGAGGAATTTTAGGACTTGTTTCTGGGGAAGAAAATAATGGAAACGACCTAACAAATGAAGTAATGGAGATCGTTCTGAAGTTAAGAGGAAATGCGAAAAATAATAAAGATTTCGATACGGCAGATTTGATTAGAGAAGAATTAGACAAAATTGATATACAAGTAAAAGATGGTAGGGATGGAAGTAGTTGGGAATTGAAGAATTAAAAATAAGATGTTGAATTCTAAATATACAATTCTAGTTATGTTTGCAATTATTCTACAATCCTGCATAAGCGAACCTCAACAAAAACCTATCCCTGTAAAAGTTGACGTTCCTGTATTTAATTCAGATTCCGCCTATTATTTTATTGAAAAACAAGTCCGTTTCGGACCAAGAGTAATATCCTCTAAACCTTGGAAGGACTGTGCTACTTGGTTAGAAAAAAAGTTTCTGCAATACACCCCGAATGTACTAGTTCAAGAAGCTCCCATTACGACATATGATGGTAAAAATCATACTCTAAAAAATATTATTGCTTCTTTTTCCCCTGATAAGAATAACCGAATTGCACTTTTTGCACATTGGGATTCTCGCCACATTGCTGATCATGATACTGAAAATAAAAACTCTCCAATTTTGGGAGCAAATGATGGTGGAAGTGGAGTTGGTGTTTTATTAGAAATGGCGCGTCAGTTCAGCTTGAAAAATCCGAAAATTGGAGTGGATATCATACTGTTTGATGCGGAAGATTATGGAGACCCTAATTCTAGTGAACCAGATTCATGGTGTTTGGGTTCTCAATATTGGTCTAAGAATCCTCATAAATCAAATTATCATGCTCGTTATGGAATATTATTAGATATGGTAGCTGCAAAAAACGCTACGTTTTATTGGGAAGGATACTCTAATCATTATGCTAAACCAATATTAGAAAAAATCTGGAAAAAGGGGCATAAATTAGGATATGGCAAACACTTTATATACCAGAATGGCCCAGAGATTTTGGATGATCATGTATATGTTAATTATCTAGCAAACATCCCTACTATTGATATTATTGAGTATGACGCTAGTACTGAAAACCATTTTAACAAACATTGGCACACTCATAAAGATGATATGGATAATATTGATAGAGAAACCTTAAATGCGGTAGGGCAAACTTTATTGGAAGTTGTTTATAATGAGTAAGGGTTCG
>ERZ1047985.1791-NODE-1791-length-14335-cov-4.193768_pt1 | contig 14335 bp, 10 predicted proteins | sample MGYA00383097_ERZ1047985 | MGnify/ENA primary metagenome ERZ1047985 (study PRJEB29581, sample SAMEA5548367) | metagenome | biome: marine; feature: coastal; material: water | depth 50 m | study: Short-term variability in the microbial, nano- and picoplankton...
GATGACGTTCTGGTCTGAACCTTCGTGCTGCGCGACGGTCTAAAGTTCCACGACGGCTCTCGCGATATTGAAAAGTCATGTAAAATATTAGGATGCTTAATTATTGTTTCAGAACATGGTGCTTACTGTGGCGCGTATTTGTCCTGTTGGCCGCGGCCCGATGCGCGTCATTGCTGAGTTTATTTGCAGCAAATGAACGCGAGGCAGCGCAGTATCTGAAAGATTGCTGTCTTCTGCCCGACCAGATGGGTTCAGACAGCAAACCCCCTACAGAGTTGCGCCATCACATCTACGTCGATGAAACTGGTAATTGGCTGCGCAAGGCGACCAAACTCTCAAATGGAGCATGGCGACAACATCGTTGGGAAAATGAGCAGTGGAAACCTAAGGCCCAAGGCATTCGCAATGTCCCCTACGGTCTTGATAGGTTGATCGAAGATACTTCAGACAAAATCTGCTTTATATTTGAGGGTGAAAAGGATGTTGAACGCGCTTGGCGTAACGGACTTCCGGCGACATGCAATGTTGGCGGCGCAGGGAAATGGTTGGACGATCTGAACCAATATTTGACCGGGCGCACAGTCTGCATTGTTCCCGACAATGATGAGGCCGGAGAAAAGCATGCAAGGAAAGTTCATACCTCTCTCAAAAAGTCTGGTATAGATTGTTTCATCTTCTGGAATTACAGTGAAGGTTTACCGCCAAAGGGCGACTTTTCTGATTGGATGGACACTCACAACAAGCGTGTGGATGAGTTTGTTAGCCTGGCAAAAGTTTGCAAACTGTTCCATACCTGTTCACGGCATGGTGTGGGATTGATGCAGGGAAGCTATGTTCGTCGTCAGGATTTTTGGAACCATTAGCTATTTGAACGCCGAGAATATCTAGGCTCATCTCCTCGCGCAGCAGACGGACTTCCTTGCGAAGCCGCCTGTTCTCCTTCTCAACGTCTTCATGCGGTCCTGACATCAGGTCATCGTGTTGATGCTGTTGAACCCATTTGTTCAGCGTCGAAAGCTTAACCCCTAAATCTGATGAAAGTTGAGGCCGAGTTAAGCCACTCGTCGTCGCCATGCGCACCGCATCACGCCTAAACTCGTCTGTGTATCTCTTTGCCATTCTCTATCTCATTCATACAAACATTGCTCGAAAGAGACCGGAACTAAACCGTGACAAGACCAAAGATCAACGGGTGCATCACCCAGATCGCGGATCGCAATATCTGTCGATCAAATACACCGAACGACTGGCAGAGGCGAAGATTGCACCGTCAGTCGGCAGCGTCGGGGATTCCTATGACAATGCCTTGGCCGAAACGATCAACGGTTTATTCAAGGCCGAAGTCATCCACAGGCGTGGGCCATGGCGCAGCTTTGAGGCCGTTGAATACGCCACCCTGGAATGGGTCGATTGGTTCAACAATCGCCGCCTGCTGGAGCCTATCGGGAATATCCCGCCAGCTGAAGTAGAGGCAAACTTCTATGCCGCTCTGGAAAGATCAGACATGGCCGCGTAACTAAGATAAATCAGCCTCCGGAAAACAAGCGCGGTTCATTAGTCAGCGATCCGGTTCATTCAGTGATCTGTTTCAGTCAGCGATCTGGATCTCAAGCTCCGCAAGCATGTGTCGAAAGGCATCGGGTGGCGTGACATTGGTGACCAATATATCACCCTTGTTCAGTTTTGGTTGGCGCAATGCGGGTTTTCTCGCTTGCGTTTGAAACTTGGAGGCATCTACAGCCATGATTGATCGAGACGCGCAGTTCATCATCGCAAAAGCCATGTCCACCTCGCATTGCTCGTGGATTAAAAACCCGCTCTCAGGATGCACCATGGATGCGGAAAGCACACAATAATCGACTTGGGCGCGCTCGACCACCTGAAAGGCAGAACGGTCAAAAGATGCACCATCATGATCGCGCAATTGCGTTCCTGCCATCGATACGTTGTTTCCTGGGATCATCGCCAGAGTGCTGGCGACAAAGGCAGAATTGGTAACAACGGTCAGTTTGCGCCGCTTGCGCAGCATCTGTGCGATAAAGGCCGAGGTTGAGCCTGTGTCGATGGTCAGGCTGTCGCCATCCTGTACAATCTCGACCACCGCATGCGCGATGGCAACCTTGGCCTCGCGATTGAGGCTCATCCGGGACAGGAACGGCGGATCAAGCGCCGATTTTGTGGACACAAGCGCACCGTGGACCTTGCTGAGCGCCCCGCGTTCAGCCAGTGGGCGGGTGACGCGGCGGATCGTCTGATCGGAAACGCCCATGATTTGCGACAGCTCTTGCACGCTCACAGTACCCATCATATCGACCCGTCGAAGAATCTCTTCGCTGTATTTTGAGGTTGGCTGTGTCATGGTCTAACAAGGTCCAGCAATTCAGCGTGCAATTCTGGGGTGGCCGCAGTGAGGGTACGGCCATCTGAGGTAAGTGACAGGGGCTGGCCTTGCCAGTCTGTCATCAGGCCGCCTGCCGCCTCGATGACTGCTGCAACCGGCAGGTAATCATAGGGCTGAAGCCCAAAGTCAATCACCGCATCCGCATTTCCGCTGGCAACCAATGCGTGAGAATAGCAATCTGCGCCAAATCTACGGAGCGCACCGGCTGTAATGAAGCGGGCGAATTGCACCGGGTCGTTGATCGCCATCTTGTCGGCCTCGTTCAGAAACAGACGCGCTTTTGACACCTCGCGGCAGGAGGACGTGGTGATCGGCGTGCCGTTCAGCGTCGCACCCATTCCCCGCGCCCCGGCATAAAGCTCGTTCAGCGCTGGCATGTTGATCACGCCTACTTGGGGCGCGCCGTCAGCCACAAAGCCCAGCAACATCCCAAAGAGCGGTAAACCGGAGATAAACGAGCGGGTGCCATCGATCGGGTCGACAATCCACATATCGGAATGGTTGCCGCTCTGGCCAAATTCCTCGCCAAAAATGGTTTCGCCCGGAAAAGATATTTCAAGGGCGGCGCGAATGGCTTTTTCGGTATTTTGATCGGCGATTGTGACAGGGCTGTCATCTGATTTAGCGGTGATGCTCAGGGGTTTGCGAAACAGCGCCATTGCCACCGGTGATGCGTCGGCAGCGATTCTCTGAGCGGTCTTCAGGCGCGTGTTTAGAGGTGCCATGATCAAATTCACTTCCATCGCATGTTTCACAGATCTGACCTATTTTTGGACTATCCACAATCAAATACTACAAGAAAGATTAAATTTTTCAAATTTTGTTGATTTTTGTTGATTTTCCGGTGTTTCTATCTGAGTGTTGGCATTGACCCGGTGCGACACAGTATAGCCATTGAACCAAAGCGTCGGCGTCCAAAGGGAGAAAACACATGAAACACTTGTCTGTTCTGACTGCGGCCTGCCTTGCTGCGACACCCGTATTGGCTCAGGATTCAAGCGATCCGATCAAATTGACACTGCATGACTGGTCTGGCCAACTCATCACCACCACCCTCATGGGTGAGGTGCTCAAAGAAGCCGGCAACAATGTGGAATACGTGCAGGCCGATTATATTGCGCAATTTGCTGGCCTCAAAACCGGTGACTTGCACCTGGCGATGGAAATCTGGGAAACCACTGGCCGCGAAGCACTGGACGAAGCCGTGGGCTCTGGCAATGTGGTCAACATGGGGCAGACCGGAATGATGGCCATCGAGGAATGGTGGTACCCCGCCTATATGGAAGAGCGCTGCCCGGGTCTGCCGGATTGGAAGGCGCTGAACGATTGCGCTCAGGAATTCGCCACCGTTGAAACCGCGCCCCTGGGACGGTATCTTGGCGGGCCAGTGACATGGGGTGGCTTCGATGACGAGCGCGTCGAGGCCCTTGGGATGGACTTTGAAGTCGTTCATGCTGGCACGGATGCCGCGCTGTTTGCTGAACTTGAAGCGGCCTATCAGCGCAAAGATCCGATTGTGCTTTGGGTATATGCGCCGCATTGGGCCCCGGCAAAATACGAGGGCAGCTTTGTGGCGTTTCCGCCCTATTCGGCCGCGTGTTATAACGATGCGTCTGTCGGCATGAACCCCGACGCCGCATATGACTGTGGCAAACCGACCGGTCCTATTTGGAAAGCGGCCTGGGCGGGGTTGCCCGACCAGTGGCCAAACGCCGCAAAGGTCGTCGAAAACTTCAAGATCTCGAACGAAGATATGGGCGCGATGGTTGCCGACGCGGACCTGAACGGCAAGTCTGTGGAAGAGGTTGTGGCGGCTTGGATGGCCGAAAACGAGGCCACTTGGAAAAGTTGGATCGCGCAGTAAAATCCATCCTTCACTGGGGCGCGGTCTATCCGCGCCCTGTTTCACGATCTCTCTTTGAAAAACGGGGTGTTTCGCGTGGGTGGAATGCCACAGCTAGGTAAACGCTGCGCCCGAGGTTTGCATGAATAAATCCGTTATTCTCGACTGCCGCCATCTCTGGAAGCTCTATGGGGCGGGGGCCGAGGCCCTGTTGGAGGGTGGCCAGACACCGGATGCTGCAGCCCTCGCAAAAGCAAACGTGATCGGTGCGGTACGCGAGGTCAACGTGCAGATCCACCAGGGCGAGATCTTTGTGATCATGGGCCTGTCTGGATCAGGCAAATCCACTCTGGTGCGATGCCTGTCGCGGCTGGTGGAGCCTACGGCGGGCGAGATCGAGTTTGACGGGCGCGACCTGTTGCGTGCATCTGAGGCAGAGTTGATCGAAATCCGCCGCAAGAAGATGGGCATGGTGTTCCAGCAGTTTGCGCTGATGCCCCATATGACCGTTCTTGAAAATGTTGGCTTCCCGCTCGAAATACAGGGGGTAGACCGTGCGCGGCGGCAGGCCAGCGCGCAAAAAGTGATTGAACTGGTTGGGCTGAAAGGACGCGAGAGTTACTACCCGCGCGAGTTGTCTGGCGGTCAGCAACAGCGCGTGGGCATTGCCAGAAGTCTGGTCGTGGAACCTGACCTGTGGTTTCTAGACGAGCCGTTTTCCGCGCTTGATCCGCTGATCCGGCGGGAAATGCAGGACGAGTTTATCCGCCTGCAAAACATTCTGAAAAAAACAATCGTTTTTATCACGCATGATTTTGACGAAGCCATTCGGCTCGCGGATCGGATCGCGGTGATGAAAGACGGCAAGATTGAACAAATTGCGACGCCGGAAGAATTGGTGCAAAATCCGAAAACCGATTACGTGGCTGATTTTACCCGCCATGTGGCACGGGCAAAGGTGATCCGGGCGCAAAGCCGTATGGATCCTGTAACCAGTGACCGTTTTGCCGGCGAAGTGGCTCATGATGCCACCATCGAAGACATTGCCGACGCGGCAGAGCGCGCCGATGCCCCTCTCAAAGTCATGAAGGATGGAAAAGTAATCGGCCAGATCACGGCGCGGACGGTCATCGATGTTCTGGTTGGACGCGGCTGATGCAGCGGTTGCTGCGACATATAACATCGGCGCGGATTTTCTGGCTGGGCCTTTTCGCGGCCACCTGGGTGCTGTCGCAGCATTCTTTTCAGATTTACAAGGCGCTTGATGCCCGTTGGATTATCCGTTTCCCCAAAAAGTATCAACTGAACCTCGATGATATCATCAGCGGTTTTCTGGATTGGTTGGTCAACACTGCCAATTTCTGGTTGTTCACGTTCCGGGACCTGACGCGCGCCATCGCATGGGTGATCGAAATGCCCTATCAGTTCCTGCGCAATCTGCTGATTGAAGGGTTTCAGACCGGATTGGGCGATGCTGCGGTACAGATTGCGCCGTCTCTGAGTTGGATTGCGGTGATTGCCATTGTCATTGGCGTCGGTCACACCGCCCGCGACTGGGGGTTGGCGGCGCTTGCAGGGGCCTGTTTTCTGTATCTCGCGGTGTTCGGGCAATGGGACAGCGCGATGGTCACCCTGGCCTCTGTACTGGTGGCGGTGCCCATTGGAGCCGTGGGCGGGCTTTTGTTGGGTATTCTGGCCTATCGAAGGCCGTGGGTGGAAAGATTATTGCGCCCTGTTCTTGATCTGATGCAGACGGTGCCTGTCTTCGCCTATCTTGTGCCGATCCTGATCTTGTTCGGGTTCGGGCCGGTGGCGGCGCTTGTCGCAACCGTGATCTATGCAATGCCGCCGATGATCCGGGTGACAATCGTGGCGTTGAAAGGCGTTCCAGAAGAGCTTCTGGAGGCGGCGCGAATGATGGGGGCCACACCGCGTCAGATGACATGGAAAGTGTTGGTGCCGGCGGCGGTTCCGACGCTTATGGTCGGGGTCAATCAGGTGATTATGCTGACATTAAACATGGTGATCATTGCATCAATGATCGGGGCTGGCGGGCTGGGATTCGATGTCTTGGCCAGTTTGCGCAAACTTGATATCGGCGGCGGTATTGAGGCTGGGTTGGCGATAGTGGTGATGGCTATCGCGTTGGATCGCACCAGCCAGGCCTTTTCCGAGCGTCGCCTGTGGCGGCAGCGCACTGGCAATCTGCTGCAGCGCCATCCCTGGAGCATGATCGCGCTTCTGGTGATACTGGCAACATTCCTGTTGGGGTTGGTGACCCCCGCGGTGCAGAGCTATCCGGAGGCGTGGATGATCAGCACTGGAGCGTTCTGGTCGCAGGCGATGGAGTGGATTAACGTCACCTTTTTCGACACGTTGGAAGTGATCAAAACGGCGCTGCTCAAAGGGGTTCTGCTGCCGGTGAAAAAATTCTTTGCCGGTATTCCTTGGCTTTGGGGCATCTTGGCGACCGGGCTGATCGCCTGGCGCGTTGCCGGCTGGAAGTTGGGGGTTGTTGCGGTGCTGATGATGGCTTTCATAGCTGCGTCCGGCCTGTGGGGCAAAGCGATGGTGACGCTTTATCTCTGCGGCGTCTCCGTGTTTATCGCGGTGCTGATCGGCACGCCCTTGGGCATTTGGGCTGCGCAGCAACCGGGGGCCGGTCGGGTCATTCTCGGGCTGATGGACACGCTGCAGACGCTGCCCTCTTTTGTCTACCTGATCCCCGTGGTGATGCTGTTTAGGGTGGGCGATTTCAGCGCGATGATCGCCGTTGTGCTCTATGCATTGGCCCCGGCTGTGAGATACGCCGCACATGGCATTCGAGCGGTGCCGCCACACCTGCTGGAGGCGGGTAAAATGGCGGGTTGCACACCGTTGCAGCTGCTTTGGCGCGTGAAACTGCCGCTGGCGACGCCACAGCTTCTTCTCGGGCTGAACCAGACGATTATGCTCGCGCTTTCTATGCTGGTGATCACTGCGCTTGTGGGCACCCGTGACCTGGGTCAGGAAGTCTATATCGCTTTGACCAAAGCCAACGCGGGGCAGGGGATCGTGGCGGGCCTGTCGGTGGCATTCATCGCAATCATCGCCGATCGGATCGTAAACGCTTTATCGGACACCCAAAAACGGAGGTTAAGTCTATGATGAAGGATGCTATTTCTTACGCGGCGCAGCTGCCGTGTTTTGACAATCCAGATCAGATCGAACTGTTGAGCGGTGGGATCACCAATGTTAATTTGCGCGTGACGGATGGGGATCGACGCTATGTAGTGCGGTTGGGGCAGGATATCCCGGAACACGGCGTTCTGCGCTGGAACGAACTGGCGCTCAGCCGCGCGGCGGAAGCGGCAAAGATTTCACCCGCTGTTCATTATCATGCACCAGGGGTGCTCGTGCTCGATTTTATCGAGGCCCGAACCTACACCGAGGAATTGGCCCGCGATCCGGCAAACGTGCCGCGCATCGTTGAGCTGTTGAAACATACGCACCATGCCCTGAATGCGCATCTGACCATGCCGGTGCTCACTTTCTGGCCGTTCCAGGTGAACCGCACATATGCCACGCGATTGCGCGCTGACGGATCTCGACACGCTGCAAACCTGCCCGGTCTGATGACCGCTTTGGACCAACTCGAAGCGGCGACGGGGCCGGTGACGCTGGTTATTGGTCACAACGATTTGCTGGCCGCGAACATCCTTGATGATGGGGCCAAGCTTTGGCTCATCGACTGGGAATACGGCGGGTTTAATACGCCTTTATTCGATCTTGCGGGATTGGCTGGCAATAACGGGTTCTCCGAAGCGCAGGAGACGGATATGCTCGCGCAATATTTCGGTGTCCCCGCCACCACTCATTGGCGCGCCTATCAGGCCATGAAATGCATTTCGCTGATGCGCGAGACCCTCTGGTCCATGACGTCGGAAATCCACTCGAGCCTAAATTTCGATTACGCTGCCTACACTCTTGAAAATATGGGCCGGCTCGATGCTGCCCTGCAAGATTTCCAAAATACATAAGGATCTATCATGACGCTTCCTTCATCGGCCAAGACCCTCATCATCGGCGGCGGCATCATCGGTTGCTCCACCGCTTACCATCTCGCCCAGATGGGCGAGGAGGTATTGCTACTGGAAAAAGCGGCTCTGACATCCGGGTCGACCTGGCATGCTGCTGGGTTGGTGGGGCAATTGCGCTCTAACGCCAACATCACACAGCTCTTGGGGTATTCAATCGATCTTTATAACAAACTGGAGCAGGAGACCGGCCTTGCCACGGGTTGGAAGATGAATGGCGGGTTGCGGTTGGCCTGTAACGAAGAGCGTTGGACTGAAGTGAAGCGGCAAGCCACAACGGCACATTCCTTTGGTCTAGATATGCAACTCCTGACGCCAAAGGAAGCACAAGATCTCTGGCCGCTCATGGATATTTCAGACATTGTCGGGGCGGCATTCCTGCCCACGGACGGGCAGGCCAGCCCCTCGGATATTACCCAGGCGCTCGCAAAGGGCGCGCGAGCAAAGGGGGCGGTTATAAAAGAAAATACCCCCGTTACCGAGATTCTGATCGAAGGTGGCAAACTGGCGGGCGTGCGCACGGCGGCGGGAGATATTGCCTGCGAAAAGCTCGTTCTGTGTTGTGGACAGTGGACGCGCGAACTCGCCCAGACCATCGGGGTGACTGTGCCGCTTATTTCGGTGGAGCATCAATACATGCTTACGGAAGCTTTTGGGGTTCCGACAGACCTGCCAACGTTGCGCGATCCAGACAGGCTGACCTATTACAAAGAGGAAGTGGGCGGCCTGATCATGGGAGGATATGAACCCAACGGTATCCCTTGGGCCAAAGATGGCATCCCCGAGTTTTTCGATTTTCAGCTGTTAGAGTCAAATTTTGATCATTTTGAACAGTTGATTGAGATGGCCCTGCCGCGGGTGCCAAAACTGGAGAGCGTTGGCGTTAAACAATTGATCAACGGCCCGGAAAGTTTCACGCCGGATGGTAATTTTATCCTCGGTGAGGCGCCAGAGATGGCCAATGTGTTCATCGGTGCCGGATTCAATGCCTTTGGTATCGCTTCGGGGGGCGGTGCCGGGATGGCGCTGGCCGAATGGGTGGCCAATGGCGCGCCGCCCTATGATATGTGGCCGGTAGACATCCGCCGCTTCGGCCGACCGCATACCGATGTCGACTGGGTGCGCACCCGCACGCTTGAGGCCTATGGCAAGCATTACACAATGGCGTGGCCATCAGAAGAACATGACAGTGGTCGCCCCTGTCGCCGCTCACCGCTCTATGACACTCTTAAATCAGCAGGCGCCGTTTTTGGGGAGAAACTGGGGTGGGAACGTCCAAACTGGTTTGCCGAAAAAGCCGAGGTGGCCCGGGATATTTACACGTTTGAGCGCCCAAACTGGCATGTGCCAGTGGGACGAGAACACAAAGCTGCCCGCGAGGCGGCGGTTCTGTTAGATCAAAGTTCCTTTGCTAAATTTGTCTTGCAAGGGCCGGATGCCGAGGCGGCTCTACAATGGATTGCGGCCAATCGGGTGGACAAGCCGGTGGGGTCAATCACCTATACCCAGATGCTTAACGATCAGGGGGGAATAGAGTGTGATGTGACCTGTGTACGCACCGGGCACGACAGCTACTACATTGTCACCGGTACGGGTTTTGCGACCCATGATTTCGATTGGATTCGCCGTAACATTCCTGATGGGATGAATGCTCAGCTCGTCGATGTCACATCTTCCAATGCGGTGCTATCGCTTTTTGGCCCCAAAGCGCGGAACATCCTGTCTGCGGCAACGCGGGCGGATGTCTCAAATGAGGCTCAGCCTTTTGCCACTGCGCTGCAAATCGGCATCGCCGGGTGCCCGGTTCTGGCTCTGCGGATCACTTATGTTGGAGAGCTTGGCTGGGAACTCCACCTGCCCACCGAATATGCCCTGTCTGTCTATAACGCGCTGCAAGACGCCGGCGCCGAGCACGGTTTGCGCAATGCCGGGTACCGCGCGATTGAAACTCTGCGACTTGAGAAAGGGTATCGGGCCTGGAGCTCTGATATCGGTCCAGATCACACGCCGGACGAGGCTGGTCTGGGCTGGGCGGTGAAAATGAAATCAAACATTGCTTTCAGAGGCCGGGAGGCTGTGGCTGCGCAACGTGAGGAGGGGGTCAGGAAGGTTCTCGCAACTTTTACAACCAGCGGCGATACCATCCTGTCAGGCCGCGAAACGATTTACCGCAATGGTGTGCGATGTGGCTGGCTGTCTTCGGGCGGCTATGGCCATACGCTGGGGCATTCGATTGGCATGGGATATGTGCGCGCGTCCGAATCGATTGACCGCGAGTACGTTTTGCAGGGCACCTATGAGCTGGAAGTGGCAACCGAGCGGGTGTCGGCTGAGGTCACGTTGAACCCGCTCTATGATCCGGGCATGGATCGGGTCCGGGGTTAGAGATATGACACGGCATTCGGCCAAACACCTTGTCATCGGGGGGGGCATCATCGGATGTTCCATTGCTTATCACCTGACCCGCATGGGCGAGAAAGACGTTGTACTTCTGGAACGCGCCAGCCTGACCGAAGGGGCGACCTGGCATGCGGCAGGCCTTGTGGGTCAGCTGCGCTCGTCTCGCAATACCACACGAATGCTCAAGAAATCCGTTGAGATGTACGACCGGCTGCAAAACGAAGAGGGCATGCAATTCGACTGGAAGAAAACCGGGTCGCTGCGGCTTGCGGCCACGCATGACCGGATGCTTGAGGCCAGACGTCTGGCCACAATGGCGCGGAGTTTTGATCTCGAGATGGAGATTATCAGCCCCGCTGAAGCAAAAGTGCTCTTTCCGTTGATTGAGCAAAAAGGTTTGCAGGGTGCGGCGTACATCCCGTCCGATGGCTACGTTGATCCCGCGTCGCTATGTCAAGCCATCGCCAGCGCGGCGCGCGCTCAGGGGGCCGATATCCGGCAGGGTGTCGAGGTGACCGATTTCACAATTCATGGCGGTCGGATCACGCATGTAGAAACAACCGCCGGCAAATATGAGGCACAGAACGTCATACTTGCCACCGGCATGTGGAGCCGTGAAATCGGCGCTAAATTGGGTATCCGCGTGCCGGCGTGTGCGGTTGAACATCAATACATTGTCACCGAATCCACCGGCGATGAAATCGGGCATTATCCGACGCTGCGGGATCCCGAAAGGCTGGTCTATTACAAACCGGATGTGGGTGGTCGTCTTGTGATAGGCGGGTATGAGGAGGGCACATTGCCGTTTGGCGATCCAGAAATTCCGGATCAATTCATACGCCAGTTGCTGCCAGAAAATCTTGATCGTTTCCTGCCGCTTGCAGAGCTGGCTGGGCAGGTGACACCGGTTTTGAACGACGTTGGTATCCGGCAGGTGATCAATGGCCCGATTCCGTATTCCGCGGATGGAGATTTCGTCATGGGCTGGCAGCCGGATTTTGAAAACCTGATGCTTGCGACTGGGTTCCTCTATGGGATAGCGGCTGGCGGTGGCGCCGGAGAGATGATTGCGGAATGGATTGTGGAGGGCGCCCCCTCTCTTGATCTCTGGCCCCTGGATGTGCGTCGGTTCGGTCCCCATCACGGGACGCGGGCATTCATGTATCCGCGTGCGGTCGAGCATTACGCGCATCACTATAAAATGCGTTACCCGGGACAGGAGCATGAGGTGGCGCGGCAACTGCGCCTGTCGCCGCTCTACGGGCGCCTGAAAGACGCAGGCGCGGTATATGGCTCCAAGAACGGTTGGGAACGTCCCCTCTGGTTTGCACCTGAGGGGGTGGATCCCGTGGATCAGCTCGATTTTCTCGACCCCGGTTGGAAGGTCTTCGCCGCGATGGAGCACAGAGCGGTGCGGGAGCGGGTGGCGCTGATTGACCAATCCTCGTTTGCCAAGTTTGAGATCCTCGGCGAGGGCGCCCTAGATCTGTTACAGCGGCTTTGCGTCTCGAACATGGACAAGCCCCTCGGCGCGGTTATCTATACCCAAATGTGCAATGATAACGGCGGGACGGAGGCGGACGTGACCTTTATCCGACTTGGGCCGAAGCACTTTTATATGGTCACGGGGTCTGGCTTTGGTGTGCATGACAGCGATTGGATTAGGCGCAACACGCCAGAGGATGGCTCTGCCCACCTGATCGAAGTGACGTCGGGCAAAGCAGTTGTGAACATTGTCGGACCCCTGTCGCGCGACGTTCTTGGCGCAGTTTCAGAGAGCGACCTGTCGGACGCGGCCATCGGTTTTGCCACTGCGCGTGAGATCATCGTGGGGGCTGCACCGGTTTTGGCTGCGCGGATCGGTTATGTGGGTGAACGTGGCTATGAGCTGCATATTCCGACAGAATATGCCGCCCATGTGTATGATCTGCTTTGGGAGGCTGGGCAAAGTCTGGGCATTGCCAATGTGGGTTACCGGGCGATTGAAAGTCTGCGGATGGAAAAAGGATACATCTATTGGTCCGGTGACGTGACGCCGGATTACACCCCGGTCGAAGCTGGAGTGGGTTTTAGGGTGCATCTGAACTCAAAGGGTGATTTCAAAGGTCGCGCGGTGCTCGAAGCCCAAAAGAACGGGAATTTGAAACGCAAGCTTTGCACTTTTGTGACCACAGCAAATCTGCCGCTGACAGGCGGGGAAACCATTTTGATAGGCGACAGGGTGGTATCGCTTGCCACATCTGTGGGCTATGGGCACACGGTCGAAAAGACCATTCTGCGTGGGTATCTGGACAAGATACATTGGGGTGAGAGGGATTTCATGCTTGAGGTTTTCGGAGAGCGCTATCCAATCACCCGTGTTGAAAGCCCGGTCTATGACCCTGAGAATGCGGCGTTAAAAGGGTAGGGATAAATCACAATGACAGAACATATACCACAGGTGATGGTGGCGCTGCGCAAAGCGCCTGAATTTCAGGGTGTAGATACCGCAGACAGCATCACCCGACTGGGTGGGTTGACCAATCTGGTGCACCGTGTCGATCTGGGTGAGAGATCGGTGATTGTGCGGATCCCGGGCGAAGGAACAGAGGCCTATATCGACCGGGCCATCGAGGCGCATAACGCCCATGCTGCAGCGCGGGCGGGCGTTTCGCCCGAAGTGGTCTATGCCGATGCGGACAGCGGCTTAATGATCACCGAGACGGTTCCGAACATCGAAACGATGACGCCAGACCTTTTCAAAAGCCGTGCTGGGTCGCCGGAACGGGCGGGCGCGGCGCTGGCGAAATTGCACAATTCCGGTGAGGGTTTTCAATTCCGTTTCGAGTTGTTTGAGATGATTGACGACTATCTTAACGTGTTGTCCACCAAGAAAGTGAGCCTGCCGGAGGGGTATCACGATGTTGTTGCCGCTGCAGAACCGGTAAAGCAGGTTTTGGCGCAGGCCGACACACCGCTTGCCCCCTGTCACTGTGATCCCCTGTGCGAGAATTTTTTGGATGACGGAAAAATTATGTGGATCGTCGATTGGGAGTATTCTGGCATGAATGACCCACTGTGGGATTTGGGTGATCTGTCTGTTGAAGCTGGAATGGACGCAGGGCAGGATGCAGAAATGATGGCCGCGTATTTCGGGCGCCTGCCAACTGAAGCCGAACAGGGACGGTTGGTGATCTACAAGGCGATGTGTGACCTGCTCTGGACGCTTTGGGGATTGATACAGCTGGCCGATGAGAACCCGGCTGAAGATTTTTGGGCCTATGCCACCGGGCGTTTTGCGCGGTGCAAGGCCCTGATGCAAGATGAGGGTTTTTACCAACACGTCGAAGCGGTCCGCGCGGGTTAACTGCGCCATCGGTAAAGGGTCTGCAACGCCTGTAGGTTTTACCAGAAGAGGGCGATACGACCCACATTGGCCAACACAAAAGACGGGCTGGCCGGTATGAACACACCAGAGCTTGACGCGCCTTACGGGAAAAAAGCAAAGAGGGCGATCGGTGCGTTTTGCAAAGACCTAGTCGTCACCGCAAATTTAATCGGTGAACCCTCGTATCTGGCATAGCTGTTAATAGTCTGGCATCAGGTTTGTACACGAGTTTGTACACTGGTTAGACC
>ERZ1047985.1801-NODE-1801-length-14263-cov-7.423353_pt1 | contig 14263 bp, 11 predicted proteins | sample MGYA00383097_ERZ1047985 | MGnify/ENA primary metagenome ERZ1047985 (study PRJEB29581, sample SAMEA5548367) | metagenome | biome: marine; feature: coastal; material: water | depth 50 m | study: Short-term variability in the microbial, nano- and picoplankton...
TTCTTACTTCGAAATGTAGATGTGGTCCAGTGGAGCGTCCTGTGCTTCCCATCAGCGAAATTTTTTGTCCCTGTTTTACGCGTGTGCCTTTTTTTACCAAGATTTTTGAGTTGTGCGCGTAAACGGTTGTGAGGTGGTGCTGGTGTTTTATGATGACCATTTTCCCATACCCGGTTGGACCCCAACCACTGAAAACCACTTCACCCGCAGCGGCAGAGTATATGGGAGTTCCTTTCGGCGCGGCAATATCAATGCCTTCGTGCTTACGTCCATTTCGTTTGCCAAAACTTGAAGTGAGGGTGCCCTTTGTAGGCCAGATAAAAATTCCTCTTCGAGGTTTGACAGTGGGCGATTTTTTCTTTTTCGCGGAACGTGAAGAAGAGGTGGAGCGTGAAGGAGAAGAGGTGGTAGGAACAGGTCGCACACGGTTTGCGCCGGGTATCCATAACTGCATCCCCTCTTTAATTTTTGATGCATCCCTTATAAAGTTTGCGCGGCGTAAAATTTCCAGATCAATTTCATAAGCCTGAGCGATGCGATACAAAGTCTGGCCTTTTTGTACTGTGTGGTGAATGCCGAATTGTTTGTCAGGCCATGGGTCGAACTGGAATCCCTGACAAGCCGTCAAAAACAAAAAGGCTATAATAAACAAGAATTTGAAATTATTTTGGAAGGGCATATTTCGAGGCGAAGTGAGATATAACTTATTGAAAAGTATATCATTTTTTCAAATTCGTTTACAAGTTCCTAGGCATCCTGTATAACCGAAAAATCGTTTTAAACTTGATTCCAATTGAGACACGGGTGATGAATTTCTATAAATCTTTTTCCATTCTTTTAGCAACGGCGATGTTGTTCGGTTGCGGACCTAGCGAACCTGCACCGGATATTTTTGCCCTACCTGTTTCTTATATGGTTGGCAAAAAACCAGAAGTGGTTATTGCTCACGATATGAATAACGACGAGTTCCCCGATATTGTCGTTGTGAATTCTGCTGATCGTACTTTGAGTTATTTCGAAGGTCTGGGAGATGGAACATTTAAAGACGGCCAGATTATTGAAACAGGTCGCGAACCTTTTGCAATAGAGGTGGCTGATTATAATGGTGACCGTATTGCCGATATCGCATTATGTAATTATGGCGATGGTGAGGTTTCTATCATACTCGGACAAAAGGACGGACTGTTCAAGCTAAAGACCAATGTGAAGGTCGGGCGTTTGCCAATTTCTATAACATCGGGTGATTTCAACAACGATGAAATAAATGACCTCGCAGTAACATTGCGCTTCAACAAAATGATCATTCTCTTGGGTGTTGGTGACGGCACGTTCAAGGTAGCCGAAGCCTATCAGGCGGCGCCCACTCCCGCCCATATGACGGTTAGCGACTATAATGGGGATGGCAATCAAGATATCGCCATGGTTCTCAACGCGGTGAAGGTGCGGTTTTTGAAAATGTTTTATGGTAACGGCGATGGTACTTTCGCTCCACCCCAGTTGATCAAGGGAGGCAGTCAATCTTCTTTCCTCATACACCACGATATGAATCTGGATGGTCATCTAGACCTGTTGACATCAAGTCCGATGAAAGACAGTCTCAGCATTTTTATGGGGAACGGAAAAGGCGACTACACGAAAATGCAGGATTTTGCCGGAGAAAAAGGTCCACATAATATTGTCGTAGGCGACTTTACTGGCGACAAAGTTCCCGACATTGTTGTTTGCAACCGGCGCGGCGGGTCTATTTCTGTCATACCCGGCAACGGTGATGGAACCTTTATTTATCCGCATTACAACTATGTCGTCGGCTCACAACCCCGGTCCATTGCCGGTGCCGATTTTAATGGCGATGGCATGATGGATATCGCCGTTGTGCTCTACCAGAAAAAAATCCTCGAAGTCTTTTTAAGAAAAGCCACCGCCCCACAAATGGATACATAGAAAACCCTCGCTTTTAAAAGCGGGTTTACATCTCTGAATCCATAAAATGGCCATCACTTTCGATGACATACTTTCCATCTAGCCAGGCACCGAGGTCGATGGTGCGACAACGCTCCGAGCAAAAGGGTAAATAAGGATTTTGCTCTTTATCCATTTCTGATAGATTTTTACAGATGGGACATTTTAATTTTTTTTTCTTTTTCATTCATATTTTTAGTCAGAATTTTTACGCGATTTTAGCACCTCTTCTACTAGCTAAACCTATAAAATCCACACCTTAATTGCCAATAAAAATCCATATTAGCCCACCTTTCGGTGTCTAATAGCCCGATAAAATATTAACTATTTGTATATTAAGCTATTATTGCTTTTTTAATGGAATGGGGATACAATGGTGGTAGTTAGAGTAAGTCATAACCATTTGAAAATAAAAGAATAATCTTATTATTCTCAAAATTCAAAGAGAAAGTTTTGCCGACAGACATAAATTAACTAATAAGATAATTATCAATAACTTACAGCCCTATTGCTGAAAGAGTGGCTGATACTTAACTAACCAGATGGAAGAAAGCGCATGATAACCGAAGTTCAATCACCGGATTTTTATAAGTTGTTGGGAGTGAAACCCAACGCCAACCAAAAAGAGATCGACCGTGCCTATCAGAAGCTAATAGGCAAGTTTGATTCTTCGGAAGGTGAAAGGAAGTCGCTTGACAAACCTACATTGAAAGAACAAATCGAAGCGGCACAGGAGGCCTATGACACGCTCTCTAATAAGGAAAAGCGCGAAGCCTATGATGCCGTGGTTCAAGTAAAAAAGATGCCGGAACCTTCTGCGCCTATTAAACCGGGTCCTCTTCAATTTATGGGTCGCAAAGATCAATCGAAAAATCCGAAGCACCAAAATGTTTATCAGGATTTTTTTGGCTTTTCTGAAAAACCGTTTGACCTTACCCCTGATCCTAAATATCTCTATTTGAGTCCAAAGCATAAAGAAGTGCTGGCACATCTAGTTTATGGTTTGCAGGAGAATAATGGTTTCTTGAAAATTATCGGCGAAGTTGGAACGGGTAAGACGATGATCTGCCGTAGTTTTCTAAGAGAGTTGAGAACTGATTTTAATATTGCCTATATATTTAATCCGGCCATCAATGAACTGGAGCTGCTACAGACCATCAACAGTGAATTGGGATTGCCCGGTAAAAGTAAAAGCAAAAAGAAACTGATCGATCTGCTCAACGCTTTTTTGTTGGAAGAACGGGCGAAAGGCCACAGAGTCGTCGTTATTATTGATGAGGCTCAGGATTTAGAACCCAAGGTTATGGAACAATTAAGGTTGCTTTCGAATCTTGAAACCGATACTGAAAAACTTATTCAGATCGTATTGATCGGTCAACCGGAATTGGAAAAAGTTCTGGCCAAAGACGGACTGCGTCAGTTGCGCCAACGCATCACGATTCAGTGGGAATTGTTACCGTTAAACCTGGAAGAGACCCGTGGCTATATTCAACACAGGTTGAATGTGGCGTTAGGAAAAGGGAAGGTTCGCTTTTCTCGTCAAGCAGTTGAAACTGTTTTTCGTTATTCGCGCGGAATTCCACGAATGATCAATGTTATCAGTGACCGAACTTTGTTGATCGCGTATACGGAGGGCACAAAAAAAATCAGTCCGCAAATTGTTAAAATTGCTGTGAAAGATATTGGTAGTCTGGTGCCGCTTGAATCCTGGGCCGACAAGTTTTGGAAGCTAGTAATCCCTTCGGCGATTGCAGCAGGAATTGGTTTCTTTGCTCTGAACTTTTTTGCGTTACCGGAATTCGATAACAAACCGCAAGGCAAAGACATTGCCGCTTTAATTAAAGAAGATCCTATCGATCTGTCGTCACCGGGTGAACTGATTAATTATTCTGCTGCTTCCGCAACAGTTGCTCCAAGTTCGAATTTTCCTGAAGTAGTGCCACAGCCCGTTGCTGTTGTAGAAGCCGCTTCCAAACCAATTCCAAGCAATGGAATGTTAAGTATTTCAGATTCGGAAAAACTTGTAACGTATCTATCCAGCCTGACGCTTATGGAAAGCAAATTGGAAGCTGTTAAATGGATTTTCGAAGCCTGGAATATTGCCCCCGAAAACCTTCAAGACAAAGAAGACCTGGAAATATTGATAGAGGACTATCAGTTACTTCAGTATGAAATGAATGGAACCATGAAACGATTGCAAAGCCTCAACTATCCTGCTCTATTAGAGATTGCACTTCCCAACGCGCAGGGAACCAAATATCTGGCCCTGTCTTCTATCAAAGGAGATACAGGTGTGTTCGGGTCGGTGGATAAAATTGAAATGCCGCTTTCGATTATCAATTCGATTTGGACAAGGAAAGCGATTGTTTTGTGGAAAGACTTCGAAAATCTGCCGGAATCATTTGATCTGGGATTCAAAGGTAAAGAAGCAGTTTGGCTGCAAAAAAATCTACGTCTTCTCGGTTATTTTCAAGGGAGAGAAGCTCCTTTGTATGGCCCTAAAACGATTCGCGCCGTAAGAAGGCTTCAGCGTAATAATAATATTAAAGATGATGGCAAGTTTCAAGTAGACAGTAAGATGCTTGTGTATAATCTTCTTCAAATTTATCCAACCCCAGAACTGGTAATCCAGTAACTCCTATACAGGCATAGCAAATGAGCACGATTTTAAAAACGCTAAAAAAACTTGAAGAAGAAAAAAGCGTTTTAGAAAAAGGATTAGACTTAAAGGAGTTGGTTCTTCAAGATGAAGAAAACCTTTTTTTTAATTCGCCTTCAGAGACTCACCGAAAAATATTTTTAATAAGCGCAATATTATTTGGCGGAATCGTGTTGGGTCTGTTTTGGAAATGGAAGGGCAGCCCTCCAGAAAATCAAGTTGTTCGAGCTTCACCGCCGAATACGGATTATTATAAGACCCCGGCTCCAGTAAAAAATCAATATATCACTCCCGTTCCTGGCATACCGCTTTCAAATATTCCAGAGCAAGAAAAACCTTATCAAAGTCCTGCGGTAGAGAATGTTTTTTACGCAGTCGAAAAAAAAATTCCCAACAATGTAGAGAGAACAATTGAGCCTGTTAAACCGCCAACCGTTCTTGCAAGAAGCAACCCTCAGAAGCAGCAAAGGCAGGATGTTTATGAAATTCAGTCTTTGATCGCAACCGCGAAATCGCTGGCAGACGAGCCGGAAGAAATTTTTATTCCACAAATCAACAAAAGTCTATCTACCCCCGATTTAAAAGTAAAAGGGATTATATTTTTTTCTCCAGAGAGTTCTTCTAATCATATTTTTGTTTCGACCCCCAAAAGTAATAATCATAAGATGCGCGTTGGAGATTCAATTGATTCCGCTACTCTTATGAAAATAGAATCAACGGGTGCGGTGTTTACTTATCAGGGTGAAACTGCTTTCCTGAATATCGGCCGCTAGCAACACTCCATTGCAGAATATGGAGTCGACATTTTTTACTCGGCACAGAAATATTGCACACGGTCTACAAAGCGATTTCACCGGAAGAGATGGATCGGATACTTGCTTATTGCAAGGAACATACACTCTTTGAGATTTATCCCGGCGAAGAAGGTTCGCAACAAACGGTGATTGTAAATTCGCGTCAAGAAAACGAGCCTCTGGAAAATTTTAAACCACTGGGTGCCTTTTATTGCAATTATCTGGGAGAAGGAATTATCTCTATCGATCAGGAAGAGTCCGACTACGATGCGATACCATCGGCGCAAAAACATGTGGCGTATATCAAGCAGGTGATCAATATCCTTATCGAAAAAGCTCACCCCGGAGCAAAACTGCAGTTTCCCGTGTGAATAAAGAATCTGCATGAATCTGAGATCCTCCCATTACATGGTTAAAGGCTTGACTGTATTGTATGGTTTTACAGGCCCTGACCAACTCGCTCCACGCGGAGTGGGGGGTTGACTTTGATTGTTGATCTCTGATACACCCTATCGACTATGTATTTTCAAGATATCATTTTAAATCTCCAAAATTTTTGGGCATCACGTGAATGCGCAATACACCAACCTTATGATATTGAGGTGGGGGCTGGCACGTTTAATCCCTGCACTTTTTTCAGGGTGCTGGGTCCCGAACCTTATAATGCTGCGTATGTGGAACCCTCTCGTCGTCCGACGGATGGCAGGTACGGAGAAAATCCAAACCGGCTACAACATTACTACCAGTTTCAAGTGATTCTTAAACCGTCTCCGGAAGATGTGCAGGACCAATATTTAAACAGTCTTACCGTTTTGGGCGTGGACCCTCTGAAACACGATATCCGGTTTGTCGAGGATGATTGGGAGTCGCCGACTCTAGGAGCTTGGGGACTGGGTTGGGAAGTCTGGCTGGACGGTATGGAAATTACCCAGTTCACTTATTTTCAACAGGTGGGGGGCATAGATTTAAAACCGGTTACCGCTGAGTTGACTTATGGATTGGAACGCATCGCGATGTATTTGCAAAATGTAGAAAATGTTTATGATTTGAAATGGAATAAGAATCTTTTATATGGTGATGTCCACCTCGAAACGGAAAAACAGTTTTCCCGTTATAATTTCGAAGCTTCCAATAAAGAACGATTGTTTCAATGGTTTGATATGTATGAGGCCGAAGCGAAAGAGTTATTGGAAAAGGAACTGGTTCTTCCTGCTTATGATTACACGTTGAAATGTTCGCACGCGTTTAATTTGTTGGATGCGAGAGGTGCTATTAGTGTAACTGAACGCACAGGTTTTATAGGACGAGTTCGCAACCTTGCGCGTTTATGTGCGGAAATTTATGTGCAGCAGAGAGAGACAATGCAGTTTCCCCTGTTAAAAATTAAATCTTAATCAGGTGTATTTTCGTTATCTACCATGGTTGAGGTTTCACCCCATTTTCTTATTTGCTTACGCACTGTTATTGAATCGGGATGCTGGGTTTCTTCGTAAATTTTTAAGACTTCATTTGCGCGTTCACTGGCTTCGGTAAATTTTTCCTGATTGCCTAATCCGAGACATATTTTCCAAAGCGCTTCCCCTTCCAACTCTCGACTGCACAGGGCAAAATTATGGAGTAAGACAGAGAATATATCATATTATGATTATCGCTATTTGTGTTTCGTGACAGAATTCTGTAGGTTGACTTTAAATTTTTTTGCTCGATAATACTCGTTTTTGCTCTTATCTCATTTTTTTTCAGGAAACTCTGGTTTTAAAGACACCTTATTATATGGCTGAATTTTTTTTAGAAATTGGTTCCGAAGAGCTTCCTTCCGGGTATGTTCAACTCGCGTTGGACTATATGCAAAAAGAACTAGCCGCTTTTTTTTCTAAAAATCGGATTGATGCAAAAGTTCCCAAAACAATGGGGACTCCAAGGCGACTGATAGTCTCGGTAAAAGGGGTGATGGCCATGCAGAACGATTCTGTGGATGAGTTTCTTGGGCCGGGAATTTCAGTGGCTTATGATGACCAAGGCCAACCCACTAAAGCGGCAACAGGCTTTGCTCGAGGCAAGGGAATTGATGTTTCTGACCTGACTCGCAAACAAACCCCTAAAGGAGAAGTAATTTGTGCTCGAGTTGAAAATAAAGGTCGAGCCACCTCGTCTTTATTAAATGATTACCTGCCGCAATTGATCAACGATATCCCATTTCCGAAAAAAATGCGCTGGCAAAATAAATCCCGTCCCTTTGCTCGACCCTTGCATTGGGTTACTGCCTTGTTTGAGGGGCAGGCTCTGCAGTTTGAATTCGATGGCGTTGCGAACGATGATATTTCGCAGGGGCATCGTTTTCTGAATCCTGAAAAATTTCGGGTCAAAGACCTTGAATCGTATTTAGTGGAATGTGAAAAGCATTTTTTAGTCGTTGATCCGGGCATCAGAAAAAAAACCATTTTGGAGCAAGTTCAGCAGTTAGCCGAAAAAGCCGGAGGTCATATTAAAGAAGACGAAGAATTGCTGGATCTCGTAAATTTTCTTGTTGAATTTCCGGTAGCCATTAAAGGGGATTTTGATTCCGGTTTTTTAGCGTTACCGCAAGAGCTACTGGTGATAACAATGAAATACCACCAGAAATATTTTCCCGTCTGGGATAAGGAAGAGAAGCTTCTCCCTTGTTTCATTACTGTCAGTAATATGCCGGCATCGGAAGGGAATGAAATACAAAAAGGGAATGAACGTGTTTTGCGTGCGCGACTTGAAGATGCTCGCTTTTTTTATGATGAAGATCGGAAGAAAAAACTCGAAGATTTTGTTGAGCCTTTAAAAGGTGTGGTATTCCAGAAAAAGCTGGGAACGGTTTTTGAAAAAGTAAGTCGAGTCACCGATCTTGCGGGAATTCTTGCGAGTGAAGTATGTCCGCAAAAAGAAACACAAGCCAGAAGAGCCGCTGAATTATGCAAAGCCGACTTGGTCAGCCAGATGGTGTTCGAGTTTCCCGAGTTACAGGGAATCATGGGCGGCTATTATGCTTCCCACTCAGGAGAAGAAGCCGAAGTTGCCCAGGCGATTAAAGAACATTATCGTCCCACCTTCGCGGGGGATGATTTGCCCTCCTGCGATTCAGGGGCCAGCGTAGCCATAGCAGATAAGCTCGATACCATTATCGGTTGTATAGGTGTAGGACTAATTCCATCCGGTTCTGAAGATCCTTATGGGTTAAGGAGGCATGCCCTGGGTATTTTACAAATCGTGCTGGATCGAGGATGGCAGATTTCTTTTCAAAGCCTCGTGGAGAATGGCGTCAACCTAATTGAGAATAAAGCTAAGCTGAGCAAAGACGAAATAAAAAAGCATGTAGAAGATTTATTTTCTCAGAGATACAAAACTTTGTTGAATGGAGAAGGTTTCCCTTACGATGCGATTGATTGTGTTCTATCAACTGGAATGGATTCTATTGTTGATGTGAAAGCAAAAGTGGCGGCTTTTTCCGATTTGAAAAAACAGCCTTATTTTGAGCCTCTTGCCATTGCTTTTCGACGGGTTGCCAGTATTTTAGATAAAAAAGTAGATGGGGAGATCGACCCTGGATTGTTGAATGAACCTGCAGAAAAACAACTGTATGCAGCCTTTTTAAAGGTGCGTGATCCAGTATTGAACCATATTAAGAATAAGGAGTTTTCCAGCGCATTGGAAAAAATGGGGGAGATAAAACCCTCTGTGGATGAATTTTTTGACAATGTGATGGTGATGGTAGAAGACCCTTCCCTGCGGGCCAATAGACTTTGCCTGCTACGCGATATATCCGGCCTGTTTTCGGGCCTTGCTGACTTTTCAAAGATCGTTTTGAAAAAAAATTGAAACATTACCGTTGTTTTGGGCAAAATTGGTAAATTTTTTCCTCATTTTTTTAACCCTATGCTATCAAGCGCCTGCCGCTTAATTTTTAATGACTAAAAAATATATTTATGCTTTTGCCGGCGAAAAAACCGATGGCAAAGCAGACATGAAAAACCTCTTGGGAGGAAAAGGTGCCAATCTTGCTGAAATGGCATCATTAGGTATAGATGTTCCACCCGGCTTTACTATCTCCACCGATGCCTGTGTTTATTATTTAAAAAATAAGAATAAACTTCCGCCAAAGCTATGGAATGAAGTCCTAGCTCAATTAGCAGATCTCGAAAAAACGATTGAAAAAAAGTTTGGTGATTCTAATGACCCCCTTCTAGTTTCGGTTCGTTCAGGGGCTCGTGTATCGATGCCGGGGATGATGGATACGGTTCTGAACCTGGGTTTGAATGAAAGCAGCGTGCTCGGTCTTGCTAAAAAAACTCAGAATGAATGGTTCGCCTTCGATACCTACCGTCGATTTATTTCAATGTTTGGCAATGTTGTATTGAATATTTCGGGTGAAAATTTCGAATCAATTCTCGAAAAGGAAAAGTTAAAAAGAGGCATCAAATTCGACACGGATTTTTCTGTTAGAGATTTGAAAGCCATTGTTAAAAAGTTTAAAGCTCTTGTGTTGCGCGAAACAAAGAAAAAATTTCCTGATGATCCCATGAAGCAATTACGAATGGCAGTAGAAGCGGTGTTTAGTTCCTGGAACACAGACCGAGCGGTTGTTTATAGAAAAATGAATGGCTTTTCACATGATTGGGGAACGGCAGTAACGGTACAGTCGATGGTTTTCGGGAATATGGGTAGAACTTCCGCAACGGGGGTGGCGTTCACTCGCAATCCCGCTACTGGAGAAAATAAATTTTTCGGCGAATACATGATCAATGCGCAAGGCGAAGATGTGGTTGCGGGAATTCGTACCCCAAATTCTATTAACCAGCTTGAAATCGAAATGCCAGAGATTTATCAGGATCTTGTGAGTGTCTACCAAAAGTTGGAAAAACATTACAAGGATATGCAGGACATAGAGTTCACCATTGAAAACCAAAAGTTATATTTGTTACAGACCCGATCTGGAAAACGGACTGCGGAATCAGCCATCAAAGTGGCAGTCGATATGGTGGACGAAGGTTTGATAAACAAACGCGAAGCTTTAATGAGAGTTCCAGCAGATCAACTTGATCAAATCTTTCACCCCATGATTGATCCCAAAGCAAAATTAAAAATCCTGGGTAAAGGGCTGGGGGCTTCACCGGGGGCTGCGGCAGGAAAAATTGTTTTTACTCCTGAAAGAGCGCAGGAACTGGCTAAAAATAATGAAGATGCGATCCTCGTCAGGATGGAAACTTCTCCCGAAGACATCCTCGGTATGAGTGTGGCCCAAGGGATTATCACTGCGAAAGGCGGGATGACCTCTCACGCTGCAGTGGTTGCCAGAGCAATGGGGAAAGCCTGTGTTTCTGGGGTGGAGGAGTTAAACGTGAATAGTAAAAGCAAACAATGCCGGTTGGGAGGAGTGAAATTGAAAGAGCTAAGTCATCTTACTCTGGATGGTTCTGCCGGGTTGGTGATAGATGGATTGGTTCCTTTAATTCAATCGCGTCTGACCCGGTCTTTTACGCGCATGGTGACTTGGGCAAACGAAGTTCGTACGATGAAAGTTCGGGCGAATGCAGATACTCCTCTTGATGCAAAGATGGCAAGAAAGTTCGGAGCACAAGGAATAGGCCTTTGCCGAACCGAACATATGTTTTTCGATGAAGAACGTATTTTTCTGTTTCGCAAAAAGATATTAGCTGACAACGATAAAGCTCGGAGCGAAGCAATAAAAAAATTACTCCCAATCCAGCGCAAAGATATTACAGGGATTTTTAAAGTGATGGAGGGTCTTCCGGTAACGATTCGATTGCTCGATCCTCCTCTTCATGAGTTTTTACCTCAATCATCCCGTGAGATTAAAAGTTTGGCCCGAGAACTGAAAGTCTCCAGTGGTGCCCTGATCAAAAAAATAGAGAGCTTGAATGAGACGAATCCCATGCTGGGTCATCGAGGATGTCGGCTCGGTATCACCTACCCTGAAATTTACAAAATGCAGGTTCGTGCAATTTTAGAGGCAGGGTGCAGGCTAGCTAAAAAAGGAGTTAATGTTTACCCCGAAATCATGGTTCCTCTGGTAGGGCACGTCAATGAATTTAAAATTGTCCGTGAATACATACTGGAGGTTGCGGCGGAAGTTTTAAAGAAAGAAGGTGTTGATCTGCAATATAAAATTGGCACGATGATTGAACTTCCTCGCGCGGCCCTGACCGCAGATGAAATTGCTAGGGAGGCAGATTTCTTTTCATTTGGCACGAACGACCTTACGCAAACTGGGTTTGGGTTATGCCGTGATGATTCAGCGAGTTTTCTCAGACAATATGTCGATCAAGGATTACTAAAGGACGACCCATTTGTAACTCTAGACCACGACGGTGTTGGGCAATTGATCCACATAGCTGTTGAAAAAGGTAGAAAGGCCAAGCCTCGTATCCATATGGGAGTATGCGGAGAACATGGAGGTGACCCTGCATCTATTGGTTTTTTTAACCGTCTGGGATTGGACTATGTGAGTTGTTCGCCTTACCGTGTGCCAACGGCGATCCTAGCTGCAGCTCAGGCTGTTATAAAGGAAGATCATTGATCAAACTTAATTCTACTAAAGATTTTTCCTGAGAGTTTGTATATGAACAAAAAATCGTGAAAAAGGTTGACATCATTTTTGCGGATAATCATAATAAAAAATTCTGCATGGCAACCTTAATTTTAAGAAAATAAATCCATAAGGATTTGGAGGAAAAAAATGAATATTGCACTCACCGGTATTACTGGAATGGTGGGCTCACATCTTATAAAAAAGCTTTTGGAAGATAATTCAGAAAGCGCAACTTATAACATCAAAGCCTTGATACGCGAAGGCAGCGTTGTTGAGCACTTAAAAACTTTCGAAGATATTGATTACATCATTGGCGGTCTCGAAGATAAAGAGTCGCTTGCGAAACTGGTGCAAGACGCAGAAGTTCTGGTGCATCTTGCACATTTCCCCGGCCCCGTTCAAACCGTGGAAGAACTGGTGAAGGTCAATATCGATGGCTCTTTTGACTTGCTGGAAGAAGCGCGTAAGGCCAAAGTGAAACAGGTCATTTTTATGAGTGCCTGTACAGTTTTTGGAGAGGTGCTGCCTACTATCAATAAAGATAATCCTATGGACGAAAACCATCCAGTTCGTCCTGGCAACCTGTACGGTTCTATCAAAAACTCGATTGAGGGATTCTGTTTCCAGTTTCAAAAAAGCCGCGCATTCGACATCACCATCCTTCGACCTGTCACCGTTTATGGCGTGCGCCCACAGTTGGATAAGTCAGAATGGTTTCAGACCATTGATTATCTCGCTACCAACTATAATGTTGATCTGAAAGGCAGCACCAAATATGTTTCGGTCGACTCTGTGGTGCAAGGTATTCAATGCACACTTGGAAATGCTGACGCAGCGGGAAAAATTTATCATCTGGTGGATGGCCATATACATAACCTGACATTGGGAAAGATGATTGCCGATACCATTGATTCTTTCGGCGAATGTGAAGGCGTCCCGGGTGATGATGGAGTCCCCATGTCCAATCAAGCCGCAAAAGATATTGGTGTGAAATTTAGCGGCGAAGAATCCATTGTCGAATATATCAAGCTCATCCATAAACTGCAGGGTGAGTATGGTGGTGAGCGTAATATCCAAAATTGGTAAAGGTTTGAATGTGTCCTCTTTAACATCGAAATCTTTTATTGAACGTTTGATTCAAGAAGATTATAAATTTTTTACGGGTGTGCCCTGCTCTTTGCTGTCCGGATTGATTTATGAACTAGAGGATCAGAAATGGGAAGCTAGCTACGTGCCCTCTGTTCGCGAAGATGCCGCGGTGGGCTTGTGCGTTGGTGCTTACCTTGCGGGAACGATGCCCGTTCTCCTCATGCAGAATTCTGGTTTAGGATACTGCCTCAATGCTTTTACTTCCCTGAACTTGATTTATAAGATACCCGCACTGGTCATTATGAGTTGGCGCGGTAAAGCGGGCAAAGATGCTCCCGAACACATCATCATGGGGGATATCGATCAGGAACTTCTCAAGACTGCGGGTATGGAATATTCGATTCTCAGTGCAGAAAATTGTGAAGAAGTACTTAAAAAGGCAAAACAAAAAATCTACGTTGAAAAGTTGCCCTACACGTTGATTGTTGAGAAGGGATTGTTTGATGAAAGGCACTGAAGCATTTCAGGAATTGATTCCTCTAATTAAAGACGAGCCGGTGGTTCATGCTAATGGTTTCATTTGCCGCGAATCGTTTGCTCAAAAAGATCGTGAAGCTAATTTTTATATGATCGGTTCGATGGGGTTGGCCTCATCGATTGGCTTAGGGGTTGCCTTATGCAAGCCTGATAAAAAGGTAATCATCATTGATGGCGATGGAAACGTGCTGATGGCGATGGGTACTCTGGCCATGATTGCCGCAGAAGCACCGAAAAACCTGATTCATGTTGTTATAGATAATGAAGTGTATGAGTCGACAGGAAGCCAGCGATCCCTATCAATCAAAGTGCAGCTCGAAGAAGTTGCGAGAAGCACGGGCTATAAAAATGTTTTGCGAGTAGAAAAAAAGGAAGAAATTAAATCAGCATTTTTGAAGCTGAAAGATTCTGAAGGCCCAAATTTTCTGCTGATCAAAGTCGAACCTGGATTCGACCCCGCTACCGGACGCGTAACCCACACCCCGGAAGAAATCACCGATCGATTTATGCAAGCTATCGGTTAATGGTTCCAATTATCAATAAAAAAAAACCGCTACTCCTTTTAAAGGGTAACGATTGAGATAAAATTAGCCTATCTGTCTCCCACGCTAGTGGGTTGATCGCCGCATGGGCAAAACTTCTATCTAG